>Ga0208038_1000012_pt1 | contig 291533 bp, 264 predicted proteins | sample June2015DPH_16_1_FD_184714 | JGI IMG/M metagenome (GOLD analysis project Ga0208038, IMG submission 184714) | Peatland microbial communities from SPRUCE experiment site at the Marcell Experimental Forest, Minnesota, USA - June2015DPH_16_100... | ecosystem: Environmental > Terrestrial > Soil >...
AACTCGTTCCTGCTGCCCTGGATCCACCACTACAACTGGCACCGTCCACATGCTAGTCTCAATCAGATGCCTCCCATCTGCCGATCAGGGCTCGACATCAATGTAAACAACCTCTTGAGACACGACAGCTAAAGCCCGGGCCGATTAAGCTCGGCTATTGTCGGGGTTAAAACCCTGACCTACCAGTCGTGCCCTTTCAAAGCGACAAAAAACAAAAGCAGGTCCTTCGACACCCCTTCGCTCCACTCAGGGTTCGCTCAGGATGACAAAACGTGTGGAAGTTAGTAATTTCCCAGGCCTCAGAATCGAGACCTGGGAAACTACGAATGACAAGGAGGATTTAGCAGCCCCCGCCTCCAGGGCCACCGTCGTAGAAGTAAAGTGCCCATGCGCCGGAGCCCGAGAAGGGACCGCTGATTGCGTAGCATGGAGCTATGTTCCAGTTAGAGAGGGATTCCCAGATGCCCGTGTGGGAAGAGGTGATATAGAAGAGATCCCGCTGATAGGCGGCTTTGCCCCAACCGGTCGATGGCTGACCGCCACTGCCTGCCGGCGGCCACACGGTGGATCCCACGGTCTCCGTTCCATACTGGGCGTTAGTCGCGTTATGCGTCAGTTGCCCGCCATGAAAGAGAGAGCCGGGGTAATAGCCGAAGGGGGTGGTTCCGTAGAAGATCCACCAGTTGCCCTGATAGAGCTGGACCTGGATGTTGAACTCCCACTGGGTGCCATTGGTGGTGCTGTAGTTGGTGAATCCACCGCCCAGGTAGACACCGCCGTTGGTCTGCACAAAGTCGCCGCAATCGTGGTTGTAGCAACCGGTGGAATGGTAGCCGTCGGCGGTGTGGTAGATGAAGAGGCGCGAGCGTTCGTCGCCGTACTTGGCAGGGTAGTTTTGCCAGCCAACCTCGACGGTCTGCAGGCCGGGCAGGGATGTACCGGAGCCGCCCACATACCAATGCTGGGTGAGCGAGAAAATCTCGCCCTGGCTGGTATTGACATAGGGACTCCAGACATTGAGCGTGGAGTTGCCGCCCCAGTTGTTGACCGTTTGGTTCACCACCGAGTATTTGTGTTCGACCGGGCAATTGCCGGTGCAGGGCGGGGTTTTGGCATTCGCCTTGGGGATACCTGCCGCCTCGTTCGGACCCTTATTGAAGAATTCACGCAGGGTAGAGAAGCGGGTCATCTCTTCCAGGGTCACGCGGCGGATGGGAATGGTGTTGGCCTCGCAGTGGGTGGAGTGGCCGAACTTATCCTCACGAATGTCTTCGGCTACCTGCCTAGCCTGGGAGGCGGAATGGGCTACTTGCACGGCTTCGCGAGCAGGCTCGGCTTTGGGAGCGAGCTCGGCTTCAGGCCTGATGTTTCTGACTACGCCGGCTGGGGGCGCCTCCGCGATTTTGGTGATGCCAAGCAGCCGGACCGAGGGCTGTTGGTTGATGGGGATGCAGTCGTAGGTGTCGGTTTCCAGTACAAAGCTGTGCGTGACCTTCACCCCAGTGTAGAGCTTGGTAAGGTGCTGGCGCATCTCCTCAAAGTCGGCGGCTTGCTTTACGCGGACCTGGGGCTTACCAACATATTCCGTATGTTTGGCAGTGCTTAGGCCGGTTTGGAACTCACTGAAGGGAATCATACGGGCAGGGGCGGTTTGAGCGGACAAGGCGGCTGAAGCTACCAGCGCACCCAGGGCGAATAACGCCAGGGAAAGCATGCGTTTTGATGTCATAAGCGGGTGTTCTCCTCGAACAACAGGTAATGGGGGTTACCGTAGCGCGCGGAAAGGGAATTCAGATGGCAAATTAGCCCTCACTGCGCAAGGGGAAAGAGTTCGATGACGCCGCGCGGAATGCGACGGCGACGATGTAAATCTAATCCATAATATTTAAAGAGTCAATCAATATTGTTGTGGCGCGCCGGAGCAGGCAGGCGGCCTACCAAACGAGGCAGGTGGAAAAGGTTGGGGGCTTTCTTGAGTTATTCGCCAGCGGTGGAAGCGACTTCGCGCTGCCAGTCGGGGGCCTTGAGGAGTTCGCGGGGGCGGGGACCGTCGGCGGGACCGACCAGGCCGTCGTTCTCCATCATGTCGATGAGGTGGGCGGCGCGGCCGTAGCCGATTCTGAGGCGGCGCTGGAGGAGCGAGGTGGAGGCCTTGCGAGCTTCGAAGACCACGCGGACGGCGTCGTCGAAGAGGGGATCGTCTTCGCTGCTTTCGGGATTGGCGCCGTCCTCGCCGGCGCGCTCGTCCTTGGGGGCATCGAGGAAGCTCTGGACGTATTCGGCGTCTCCCTGCGCCTTCCAGAAATCGACGACCGCGGCAACTTCCTTTTCAGTGACCAGCGGCGCGTGGAGGCGCAGGAGGCGGCTGGTGCGCGGCTGCAAAAAGAGCATGTCGCCGCGGCCCAGCAAAGCTTCGGCGCCGTTGGAGTCGATGATGGTGCGCGAATCGACCTTGGTGGCCAGGCGGAAGCTGATGCGGGTGGGGATGTTGGCCTTGATGAGTCCGGTGACGACATCCACGCTGGGCCGCTGCGTGGCGAGGATGAGATGAATGCCGGCGGCGCGAGACATCTGCGCGAGGCGCTTGACGGATTCCTCGACGTTGATGCGATCGAGCATCATCAGGTCGGCGAGCTCATCGATGATGATGATGATGTAGGGCAGCGGACCCTCTTCATCAGCCTCGGCGAAGAGCGATGGAGTGGAGCTTTCGAAGAGCTTGTTGTACTGGTCGATGTGGCGCAGGCGGTGAGCGGCCAGCAGCTTGAGGCGGCGATCCATTTCGCGGACGGCATTGCGTAGGGCGTTGGCGGCCAGCTTGGGCTCGGTGATGATGGGCGTGAAGAGGTGGGGAATGCCTTCGTAGATGCCCAGCTCGACGCGCTTGGGATCGACAAGGATGAGACGGACCTGCGCAGGGGTGGCGCGATAGAGCAGGCTCATGATCATGGCGTTGATGGCCACGGATTTGCCGCTGCCGGTGGAGCCGGCGATGAGCACGTGGGGCATCTCGGCCAGGTCGGCGGTGCGGATGAGGCCGTTGATGTCTTTGCCCATGGCGATGGTGAGGCGCGATTTGGCTTTGCGGAATTCTTCTGACTCGATGCAGTCGCGCAGGTGAATGGTCTCGCGGCGATGGTTGGGCACCTGAATACCGACAGTGTTTTTGCCGGGCATGCGCTCGATGAGGATGCTCTCGGCGCGCATGGCGAGGCAGAGATCGTCGTCGAGTCCGGTGACGCGGGAGTACTTGACGCCAGCCTCGGGCTTGAACTCATAAGTGGTGACCATGGGTCCGGGATTGATCTGGACGACCTGGCCGCGAACGTCGAACTCGTCGTATTTTTCGACCAGCACGCGGGCCTCTTCACGCAGTTCGTCCTCGCGAACGATCTGTGGGCCCTCGCCGGGGTTGAGCAGAGTGCTGGGCGGCAGCTTGAAGCCGCTGATGTTTTTGGGCGCGACGGCGGCCTGGCGCACGTTGGCGTCGGCGCGTTTGTGGATGGCGATCTCCTCGGCGGGCCGCGGCACAGCGGGCACAAATGCGGGAGTGACGGCGGGAGGCTCAAAACGGCCGGCTGCCGGGAGCGAAGTTTCAGACAGGGGCTGCGAGGGAGCAGGCTGCATGGCTTCCGCTTGCTCCGCTGGCGGAAGAGGCTCCGCTTGCGCAGGTGAGTGCTCCTGGACGGAACGTTCCCAAACGCTGGGCCTGTGCAGCAGACGCGGACCGGCGGCATCGGCTTCTTCCGGCTTGATGTCAACACGCCCGTAGGCGGGAATATCTTCAGGGTCTGTTTTGGCGGCAGCGCGGCGGCGGAAGAGGCGGGCAAAGAAGCCGGGATGTGCGTCGTGTGACGCTTCTTCAAAATGCGCGACCAGCGCGGGCTCAGGAATCACGCGCGGGGGGACGAGCTTCGGACCCGTCACCGGATATTGTTCCCGCTCAAGCCGGAACTCTTTTTCAGCGATGCGCGCTTCCCTGCGTTCAGCGCGCTCCTCGCGCCAGTTGCGCCAGCGGTCGCGCAGAGAGACGAGATTGCGCCAGCGGGCCTGGATGATGTCGAAGATGGTGGAGAAGAAGATAGCCGAGGCAAGGCAGATTCCCGCGACGGCCAGCACTCCGGCCACCAGCAAGGCGCCTTTGAAGTTCAGATAGCGGACCAGAAGTTCGGCCATGAGCGGACCCGCGGCTCCCGCGACGGGCCTACCCTGCCAGAGCAAGCGCCAAGGCAACAGCGCCAGGACGGCAGGCGTAAAGGCCAGAGCGAGCAGAGCGCCAAGCCATCGCAACCAGGCCAGACCGCCGGGACGCGAACGCATCCAGGTCCATCCCAGCCCGCAGAGCCACAGAGGCAGGAAGAAGGCGGTCACTCCGAGAGACTGGAGCAGCAGGTCGCTGAGCGATGCGCCAAAGATGCCGATCCAGTTGCGCACGGCGTCCGGGCCGGCGACGCCGGAGGCGGTATTCCACGAAGGATCGGTCGCATGATAGGAGGCCAGCGCAAGCAGGACAAGCGTCGCGGCCAGCACCAGCACCAGTCCCAGAAAGATGTTCAGAGGCCGGTTACGCGTCGGCGCTAAAACAATGCGAAGGGGTGTCATGGCAAGGGCGCTCCGTCTCGATTGACCCTCTGGAAAGCTGCCGCGAGCTATCGGTGGAGCAAAATCAGGGTTACTCTACGAGAAGTTAACGAACTCAAGTGGCTTTTTCCTCAAGAAAAAGCCACCCTCCAGAATCTTCCCTAGGGCTCAATCACCCTGATTTTGCTCTGGAGCGGACGAAGACTCCCAGAGCAATCTCTATTATCAGCGCCGGGAGTGCGGGTTTTGTGCAAAACACGGCGGGGGGAACCACGGTGTGGACCCCCGGCGGAGGTGGAGTTGCACGCAGCTTATCCTCCAATGTATTTCGCGCCCCAGAGCAGCAACGCTAAGCCCAGCAGGATTCGGTAAATGGCGAAGATGGTGAAGCCGTGCTTGCGCACCCAGTGCAGGAACCACTCGACGACACCCAGGGCAACGATGAAGGAGACGACGAAGCCGATGAGGAGCACAATCCAGTTCTCGGTGGTCATGACAACGTGGGCGGCAGCACCGTGGCTGGAGCGGATTTCCTTGTAAAGGTCGTAGCTGGTGGCGGCGATCATGGTGGGAATGCAGAGCAGGAAGCTGAACTCGAGGGCAGCGGGGCGGTCGAGTCCGGCGATCTGGCCAGCGGCGATGGTGGACATGGAGCGCGAGGTTCCGGGGAAAACAGCCGAGAGCGCCTGGCAGAGGCCGACCCAGATGGCCTGCGGGAGAGACATCTCTTCAACGTGAGTGGTGACGGCCTTGCGGCGGCTGCTCCAGATATCTACGATCCACATTACGATGCCGCCGATGAGCAGCGCCCAGGCAATCCGGTCAAGATGCTTCAGATTTTCCTCGCTTAATTTGCGCAGCAGGAGCGAGGGCGCCGAGGTAAAGGCAAAAGCGATCAGGGTGAACGAGACGGGGTGAGTGAGCCAGTTGCGGTCGCCTCGATCGCCCTTGGGAAAGGTGCGCAGGAAGCCAGCGATGCGTCGCATGAAGAGAAGAGCCAGAGCCAGGATAGCGCCCGACTGAATGACGATGGAGTACATGCTCCAATAAGCGTCATCGAGCGAAATGTGCATCAAGGCTTGTGTGATGCGCAGGTGCGCCGTGGAGCTGACCGGGAGAAACTCGGTCAGGCCTTCAACAATGCCCAGGATGATGGACTGAATGTATACGTTCAAGAGGCCTCCGGGGGTGCGTTATTCGCGGTCGATGCCGTAGACGGGAACGCCCTCATCTAATATGAACACGAGCGCCGCGGCCCGGGCTGTGAAATCCGACTGGGGGAATTTATCCTTGAGCCGGGCGGCCAACTCTTTGGCATGCGCGTGGGCGGCGTTGCTCTTGCTATCGTTGCCGTCGGCGGCGTACATATCGGTGAGCACGGCCTGACGGTAGACAGCCTGATAGAGGGCCTGCGCGGTCCGCGGCCCGTCGGGAACTTCAGCGGCGTACTTCTCGTAGGCCTCCGACTCCTTCTCAGGGCATTTGGGCGAACCCTGCCAGTCGCCGCAGAGCTTGTTTTCAACGAGCGTGAAGGCAGCCAGATCGGCGGGGCGGGTGTGCGGATAAAGCTTGATGACCTTCTTCAACTCGTCCTCGTCCATCTGGTCGCGCAGGTAGGGTTCGCGTTCACGGGCGGAGGGACGCGAGGAGGCGTCGGCCTTCTGCAACTGCCAGAGGATGTCGGCGGCGCGCCAGGAGGCTTCGGGAACCAGGGGCGATTTGGGGAACATCTCGACCAGGCGGCGGTAGAGCAGGCGTGCGCTCTGCGCGGCGTTGACGGGGCCGCGAGGGTCCGATGCCAGCGACTCCTGATTGGCTGCCTCGCCCATCAGGATCAGGTCGCCGCCGGGCGTGGTCTCGATGACTATGCCTTTGGCCTCCATCCAGCCGGAGATGGGCGGCGTGACCTCGTCCTGGCCGATGAGCGGGGCGTCTCTCTTGCGCTCTTCCTGAATGTCGGTGTTGGCGTAGACGCGGAGCCAGGGGCCGCTGTGCTCGGCTACCACCATCTCGCGGCCGATTTGTACACGGTCGACCTTCTCCGAGGCAGTGTCGGGCGCAACGTAGAGCCAGGTGACGCGCAGGGCCGTGGCGCGCGGGCCAGCCAGAGGCTTTTCCAGTTGCGGTTGCTTTTTGTCGGCAAGGGCGGGCAGGGCGCAGACCAGAGCAAGGGTGAGCGCGAGGGCGCTGAGAGCGAGGGTGCGTGGATTCTTCACAGAGAAAATCATAAAACAGGGGACAGAGATCAGGGGGCAGAGATCAGGGAACAACTAACCCCAGTTTGCCACATAAATTAGACGCCGGATTCTCAGGATTCGGTTAGAATTTGAGCCAGCATTTCCGGGGCAACGTTGCCGCCGCTGACGATGGCTACGGCTTTGGTGTAACTTGGCAGCTCCTTCGCGTGGAAGAGCAGGGCCGCCGTGGCTACGGCTCCGCTGGGCTCGGGAACCAGGCGCGTGGCGGCAACGATGGCGCGCATGGCGGCGCGAATCTCCGCCTCGGCGACGGTGATAACGCCGTCTACAAACGCGCGGATGTGGGCGAAGTTGCGCACGCCGACACTCTGGGTGCGCAGGCCGTCGGCTATGGTGCGGCTGACAAGCTCGGCTGGCCAAGTGACGATGGAGCCGGTACGGAAGCTTTCCGCCGTGTCGCCGGCCAGCTCCGGCTCGACGCCGAAGATCTTGGCCTGAGGGCGAAGTTGCTTGACAGCCGCGGCTACGCCGCTTAACAGGCCGCCGCCGGAGACCGGCGAGAGCACCAGGTCCACGTCGGGGAGAGATTCGACAATCTCTAGGCCGCAGGTGGCCTGACCGGTGATGATCTGCTGGTCGTCGTAGGGCGGGACGACGACGTAGCCGTGCTCGCGGACCAGCCGTTCGGCCATGGCCAGGCGCTCGCTGGAGGCAACGCCCACATCGACGACCTCCGCGCCCAGCGCCAGAGTGCCCGCGCGCTTGATGGCCGGGGCGTTCGAGGGCATGACGATTACCGCTTTAGCGCCGACTTCGCGCGCCACGTAAGCAACGGCCTGGGCGTGGTTGCCGCTGGAGTAGGTGATAACGCCGCGGCGAATCTCCTCGGGAGTAAGTTGGAGGATTTTGTTGGCCGCGCCGCGCATTTTGAAGGCGCCGATGGGCTGAAGGCTCTCCGCCTTGAGCCAGATTCGCTTGCCGGTGCCATGGCCAGAGAGGCCGGGAAAAGCGGCTTCGACAAGAGGGGTCTTGACTGCGATGGAGGAGATGCGGGTGGCGGCGGCGCGGATTTCGGCGAGGGAAACGAGTGGGTCGGCCATGGCTCCATTATCGGTCAAATGCATGGCGTCCCACCCTAGCGGCAAAAACAAAGACGCCGCGAGGGTGGGGCACCCAGTTTTTAGTAAGCGGATGAGCGATGTGATATCATGAATACATGTATTCATATGGAAGGTGATTATGGCTACGTCAATCAGACTTGATCCGGATCTCTCGCATCGGCTGCATCGATTGGCAGTGAAGACAGGACGTACTAAGGCTTTCTATCTGCGCGAGATGATTGAAGGCGGCATTGCTGAGATGGAAGAGTATTATCTGGCTGCCGATACGCTTAAACGGGTCCGCAAGGGGCAGGAGAAGGTGCACTCCGCGGCTTCGGTAAGGAAAGACCTTGGCTTGGACGATTGAGTACGCCGAATCCGCGCAGAAGCAATTGCGGAAGCTCGACAGAGCTGCGGCCCGGCGAATTCTCGACTTCATGGATAAGCGCGTGGCTCAGAGTGATGATCCCCGCGCGATGGGCAAAGCGCTGAACGGACCGTTAGGCGATTTGTGGCGCTACCGCGTGGGCGAATTTCGCGTGATTTGCGATATACAGGACAAGGTGCTGACGGTTTTGGTCTTGCGGGTGGGCAACCGAAGGGAAGTATATCGGTGAGAGGTTCCTTTTGTTACGCAGGTCGGAATCCGTTTAGAACCAATGCCGTTTGTGGCGGATCGGTTTTGCGGTTAGTTCAAATAATTGCATTGGCAATAGAGGAATCTCTGCTGCCAATACTTGATGCTCCAATGGGATAAACGTGATTTCGATTGTAATGTAGTGAATCGGTACTTCAACTGCAAGTATGACATCTCTATACATCTCAGTTTTCACTTCGACATCTTTTTCGTCCCAGGTCATGAATCCTTTGGCTTGCACCTTCAGGTCGTATCGTCCTTGAGTCAAATAAACGACCGCTTGGCCGTTTGCATTGGTTGTTGCTTCAAAGCGAGCGCCTGTTGCTAGTGCGGTGGCTACTATGCGCACACCGGTAATGGGTACATGGGTCTGAGCCTCGACAGTAACTGTCAGTGTGCTCATCTCTGGCTGCTGTGCCTGAACTGTACAAGCACAGAGTGCGAGAGTGATGGCGACGATACGCAATGTAGCCACGCGCACTATGGTGGCATAGAGAGGCTATCTGGTCAAGAACTAGACTGTGGGTGCTTAGAAATTGTGGCTGGATTTATGCCGCACCCAAATTTATGCGATAACTTGCGTTGCCGACGTCAAATTTCCAAAATCACCGGCATAATCATTGGGCGGCGGCCGGTGGTTTTCTGGATGAGGCGCTTGAGTTCGGCGCGGACCTTTTCCTTGACCATGCCGTAGTCGGATTTCTCTTCGGCGGTGAGGCCGTCGAGGGTTTTGAGGACCAGCTCGCGGGCCTGCTCGGTGATATCCGCGCCGCCAAAGCCGCGCATCACCACCTCGGGCTGCTGCTCCACCTTGCCGGTGCGCTTGTTGATGGCCAGAACGGCCAGCACCACGCCGTCCTCGGAGAGGATGCGGCGGTCGCGGAGGACCAGGTCTTCGACCACATCGTTGAAGGAGCCGGAGTCGATGAGAACGCGGCCGGTAGTGACCTTGTCGACCTTACGGACATCCTTGCTGTCCAGCTCCAGCACGTCGCCGTCTTCGAGCACAATGGCGTGTTCGATGGCGCCGGTCTCCATGGCGATGCGGGAGTGGCGGCGGAGGTTGCCGTAGTTGCCGTGGATGGGAATGAAGTATTTGGGGCGGACGAGATTGATGAGCAGGCGCATCTCTTCCTGCGAGCCGTGGCCGCTGACGTGGATCAGGCCGTTGGAGCCGTTGTCGTAGATGACCTGGGCGTCGCGGCGATAGAGGTGGTCGATGACGCGGAAGATGCTTTTCTCGTTGCCGGGGATGATGCGCGAGCTGAGCACCACGGTGTCGCCCGGCTCGATGCGGGCGTGCTTGTGGTTGTCAACGGCGGCGCGGCTGAGGGCGCTCATGGGCTCGCCCTGGGTGCCGCTGATGAGCAGCATCAACTGCTCGGGCGGGTAATCGCGCAACTGGCCGGGATTGATGATGAGCCCCTGGGGAATCTCGATGTGGCCCAGGTCCTGCGCGATCTCGGTGGACTCCATCATGGAGCGGCCGATGACGGCCACCTTGCGGTTATGCTTGCGGGCCAGGTCAAGGGCGATGCGGATGCGGTAGATGGACGAGGAGAAGCAGGTGAAGAAGAGTTTCTTTAGGGTGCGGGAAAAGATTTCGTCGAGGCGGGGAATGACGGCTGACTCCGAGGGCGTGTAGCCGGAGCGGTCGACATTGGTCGAGTCCTGCAGCAGGGCGAGGACGCCGCGCTTGCCGTACTCGGCAAAGGTGTGCAGGTCGAAGAGCTTGCCGTCGAGCGGGGCGAGGTCGATCTTGAAGTCGCCGGAATGAATGATGATGCCTACCGGCGTCTCGATAGCCAGCGAAACGGCGTCCACCAGGGAGTGGGTGACGTGGATCGGCTCGATGGTGAAGGGGCCGATAGTAAACTTTTCCCGGGGCACGATCTCGATCAGCTCGGTCTCATCGAGCAACTGATTTTCTTCAAGGTTGCCCTCGACGTAGGCCAGGGTGAACTCGGTGGCGTAGACGGGCACCTTGATTTCGTTGAGAATCCAGGCCAGGCCTCCGATGTGGTCCATGTGGCCGTGGGTGAGGATGATGGCGCGCACATGCGCCTTGTTTTCCACCAGGTAGCTGATGTCGGGAACCACAACATCGACACCCAGCAACTCCGACTCCGGGAACATCAGCCCGGCGTCGATCACGATAATGTCGTCTTCCCAACGGAGCGCAAGGCAGTTCATGCCGAACTCGCCGAGTCCGCCCAGAGGAATGATTTTCAGTTTTTTGGTTTGCATTTGTCAGACTTGATGCTAACACTGATGGGTTTGGAAAGATGATTCATTCCGCTCAGTTGGCTACATCACAGGCAACGGAAGCGAGAGCTTGGACTACCCGAGCTTCGGGCACAGTTGCCGGTTATTTCCGGGCAGCCCCATCCGGCTCTTTCCACCCGGCCAGGATGGAATCGACTCCGCCGGCTTTGAGATGCGCCACAAAATCCTTGTCGAGGCCCTGCGTGTGCGCAATGAGCCAATTTTTGAGCTGGTCCAGCACTTCGAGATATTCGGCCGATTCTCTGCTGCCAAGGAAGCGCGCCTGCAGCTTCAGAATCTGCTCAACCTTTTGGACATGCTCCTTTTTGTGCGCAGGAGCTCCGCTGAAACCCGCTTCGGCAAGGAGTTGCTCTTCATGGGCAAAGTGGAGGCGGGAGTAGGCAACAAGCTCATCAAAAATTCGTTCGAGGTCCTTGCTGTCACGGCCTGCCATCAGCCCCTCGTGCAGATCATTGATGAGGATCGCCATTTTCTTATGGTCGTTATCCAGCATCTTTACGTCCACACTCATTTCATTTGTCCAGACAATAAACGGCATTCTTGACGGGTCCTTTCCCAATCCTGAGATGGTCTCTCGCTCCATTGGTTGCGTTTGGAGCATCTTCCCGTTTCGCGCAGGCACTTGCAAGCCGTGCCAATATTAAATAAGGTCGAGCAGGTGATTGGCAAGCGCGGCAAATGGGGGAATCAAAGTTGCAAGCTGCCGTGCGGGGGAGTGATTGGCAGCTTTTCCGTTTGTATTTGTCAGACCCAATGCTAACACTAACAAGGCTTGGCGTAAAATCGTATTGCTCAGTTGCATGGATTCAAGGTATCAAGAGGAAGGGTCCTCAGGTACTGTTCGATCTCGGACCATGGGACATCCCCTAATACCGATTTCTGGTAGCGCAACGCGGGTGGCACAATCTTGTCTCGAGGAGATGAACCTTTGAATACCTTCCGGCCAATAATGGTTGGCACCGGTTTATTGTGGATGATGCGCACCTCACAAAGAACAACCAGCGCCTGTTGTGATGTGCCTTGGTAATAGCCTATGCGCAACAAATCCCATATAAGCTGAATAATTGTGTCTGCATCATCTTTTCTGTCCGCTTTTTGTTCCGTTCCTAACACTCGCCACAACCGATATCCGGGCATCAAGCCCAGTTGTTTCAGATCAATCCGGAAAACAGTCCTCGCATCCCCTGGTTTTGGCTCAAGCATTACGTCTTCAATAAAGATCTTTCCCCTGATAGTCGGCAGGCCCGCTCCGAACAGCCGTCTTAATGATGTCATCGCATCACACTTTCTCATCACATCGCCACAATGCAATTAATGCTGAAGGCCTCTCGAGAAGATCTGGCATATCTGCTAGCGCAGTAGGTCTTCAAGCGTAGTACTTATGTCGGTCTTATCATCGCGATACTTTACGATCACCGGGGCGTAAAGGCTGAGGCCCCACTCCCGGCTCCGTTCATGGCCCTTGCCTTTGCTTACGGCGCGGGAACCTGGGACGACGACCGCATTCTGGGGGATGATGAGCGGCAACTGCTCGCTGGCGCGCAGGATTGTGCCACTGACCAGATCGAAGACCGGGGTTCCGCGGGTGAGGATGACGCCGGCGGCCAACACAGCTCCCTGGCGCACGATGCAGCCCTCGTAGACGCCGGAGTTGCCGCCCACCAGAACATCGTCCTCGATGATGACGGGGTTGGCATTGACCGGTTCGAGCACACCGCCGATCTGCGCTGCGGCGCTCAGGTGGACGCGCTTGCCGATCTGGGCGCAGGAGCCGACCAGGGCGTGCGAATCCACCAGCGAGCCCTCGTCTACCCAGGCGCCAACGTTGATGTACATGGGCGGCATGCAAACCACGCTGCGCGCCACATAGGCACCGGTGCGCACTGATGAGCCGCCGGGAACCACGCGCACGCCGTCTCCCGAACTAAAATGGCGCACCGGAAATGTGCTCTTATCCACGAACGAGAAGCCCGCGGCGGGAAACTCGGTCAGCACGCCCAGGCGAAAGCCCAGCAAGATGCCCCGCTTGACCCAGGCGTTTACGCTCCATCCGGAGGGTGCGGCGGCGTCGGGCGAGGCAGCGCGCACCTCGCCGCTCTCCAGAGCCGCCCGCAACGACAGAAAGGCCCTCATGGCGGACTCGTCCCCAATGGCGGCGGGGCCCGCGGCAAAGTGACGCTCAATTGTGTTTTGCAGCTGCGTCAGAATCACTGTGTTTTGAGTCTATCAACAGACAGGGAACAAGGAACAGGGATTAACGAGTAGAGGGAATGGTTACACAACCTGTGTGGGCGCGTGACGCGGCTCAGGCTTCGGCGGGGAGCAGCTTGGGGCGGTTCTGTCTGTTGAGGCATACCGGTTGCAGACGGTAGGAGTTCTTCCCCGCCGGAATCATGGCCAGCGGAACAGGTGTTCGATCCAGCCTGGTATGCATATGCCGGGCTTCAAGCCAGGCACAGAGCCGGGGGTCGAAGATCTCCGGCTCGCCTCTCCAGAAATCAGGCTTCAGGCCGCACTGAATCTGGAGATGGTCCAACTGCAGTTCGATGCTGGAGATGTTTTTTGGGAAATAGCGCCGGACATTGCTTGCTCCCACATGCAGTCCAGTGATGCCGAGTCCCCTGCTCTGTGTTTTGACGACCATACGTGCCTGCCGTTCTATGCCGGATGAGGCCAGTTTAGGGAGTTGCGGCAGGGAAAGCTGGCCGGACTGAAGATAATTCGCGGGATGGATTCCTTGTTTGCAACTTACCGGCCGGTTGGCCATTTCAGGAAGATCGTCGTAGAATATTTTGATGTCGGGGTAAAGTAATTTTTACCACCGCTTATTGGAAAACTCGCTCGGTCCACATTGCCGGTCTGACTGGCGGTTTCCAGATCCTAACCGGCAAGATTAGCTTTTTTTACAGCCCAGCCCACAAGGGCTACTTTATCGGGTACACTGAGGACTGATAGCTTCAAACAGGGGAATTAGCTAGAGTATTTCTCGAATCCTGGTGTGACAGAAGAAATAAAGGCAGGCAAATCCTCTGTAACAATGCTTGCAGTTTAGAGCTAAGGCTGCTTCCTTTTCCTTGTTTTGCGCGATCAACCCCGGAATCAGGCCATAAGCCTGCCGGAGGTGCGGCATGGGCGGATACGGGAAGCGGCATACGGAGAAGAAAAAATGAAATCGACAAAAGCTGACCCAAACATCATAGATGAGAACAACATTAGCATTCCCGACGCGGAAGAGATGATCGAGGAAGCTTTGAACGAGCTGTCTTTCAGCGCGGATCCCGGACTGGCGCGAGCCCTGCATTTTCTGGCTCCGGCGGGCTACCAGGCGATTGTGGAGCTGTGCAGCGAAAATGGCCGCAGCAAGCGCCGCAATGCGTTGGCATCCACATGGACACCTGAAGAGGACGAGGTGCGCATCTACTTTGAGCGCATCGACGGCGCGGAAGCTGCGCCACGGCCGGCGCGGACATCGCGCGACACTGCCGATTATGACTACAATGAGGACGACGACGGGCAGGAGGCGGTGATTCCCGCCGACATCGACGCCCGCGTGAAAGAACTATGCGCGGCGCTGGCCGAGGCGGAGCGGGGCGGCCACGCTTTCATCGCCCTGAAGTGGTTCAGAGATTCGTTTTTGCCGCGCAAGGCTTATCGCTGGAATCAGCATCCTGAGTCGCGCCAGGCCGTTTTGGCCGAGGCCATCCAGCGCGGCGTCGTGGTCACCAGCAAAATTGCCAACCCCAAGACGCCGGCCTATCCCACCACCACCATTCGCCTTAACCGCGCCGAGGCGGGAATGCCCGAAGAGGCGCAGCGCTTCCATCCGGTTACGGCGCATGGCGAGTCCATCGCCGAGGCTATCGAGGAAGAACGGGGGAGCCTGTGAGCTGCTACTTTCTTGAGTCCACCGCCTTCGCCAAGCTGTTTGTGCAAGAGCCGGGCACCGAGGCCTTGATCAGCCTGATGGAAGCCGTGGAGGACAACCGCAAGCTGATCTCCGCCTCCACGCCGCTGGAGGTCTACGCAGCCATTCGCCGGCGCGAGCGCTCCGGCGCCATCACCCCGGAGGACGCCACCGCCGCGCTCGACAGCCTGCGCCTGGAGGCGGCGCGCATGGTGCAGGAGCCGCTGAACCCGGCGGTGCTTGAAGCCGCGCGCCAGCTCCTCGACCGCACAACCCTGCGCTGGCCCGATACCCTGCAACTGGGCGCCGCGATTGTCGCTCGCGACATGTTCCAGGCCACAGAGATTATCTTCGTTTCCGCCTCGCCGCAGTTGCTGGAAGCGGCCAAGAGCGAGGGATTTCACACCATCGATCCGGCGAAGGAAGCGGAGCCGGTGAAGGAAGAAGCAGAGTAAATCGGAGTTGGACAATACCCACGTGTAGCATTGTTTCCTTTTTCCCTTGAATGGCGTACAATGTGCGTACGGAGGGAAACATGCCTGTCGCTGCGAGAAAAGAACATCGGATTCATCTGCGCGCATCTGAGCGCGACGTGTCCACCATCAACCGGGCAGCGGCCTTTGCCGGAACCAGCGTCAGCGCATTCATTTTGGAGAGTGCCGCGGAACGCGCCGAGCGCACCCTGGCCGACCAAAGGAATTTCGTGCTGTCTGATAAACAATGGCGGGCTTTTACAGAGGCCCTTGATCGCCCTGCCCGGCACATTCCCAAATTAGAGAAACTGCTGCGGGAGCCTTCCATCCTTGAGCAGGCCTGAGCCGTATTCCGCGCCTCTGTCGCAGGTCGAAGCTCTTACGAGGGCGCACGACCTCGGTAGTTTCGACTGTGGATTTCATGCCTCGCTGAATGATTGGCTCAAGCGTTTTGCATGGGCCAATCAGCAGAGCGAAACTTCGCGCACTTATGTAGTTCATCGCGCCAATCATGTGGTTGCCTATTACTCCATCGCAACCGGGAGCACGCGCCGGGAAGATGCGCCGGTACGCGTGGCAAAAGGGTTGGCGAATCACCCTGTCCCTATTATTTTGCTTACCCGGTTGGCAGTAGACATGAACGAACAAGGCGCTGGTTTAGGGAAGGCCCTGCTCAAGAATGCGCTAATTCGCATTGCCGGTGCGGCGGACATTGTGGGAGCGCGCGCTGTCTTGGTTCATGCCATCGACGCTGAGGCAGCTTCATTTTACCGCCACTTCGGCTTTGAGCCGTGTCCCGCAAACGATTTGCATCTCATGCTGTTGATGAAGGATTTGAGGTTAGGGTTGCGAGCGTGATTTGACACCATATTCGTACTACAGATTTCGCTATTCCCGTCGAAACTTATTGGCCTGCTCGAACTCATCGCGCAACTCCGGCGTGCGCAGGTTTGCGCGCAGGTGGGCGAGGCGTTGTTCCAGAGCCAGCAACACAACCTGAATGGCTTCGGTATTGGTGAGGGCGATGTCGCGCCACATGGAGTAAGGACTGGCGCCGAGGCGCGTCATCTCGCGCAGGGCGCGTCCGCCAACGTCTTTCAGCTCGGGCGCATCGCCGACTTCTTCTTCCAGCAGCGCGCTCAGGGCCGTGGCCACAAACTGCGGCAGGTGGCTGACCCATGCGACCAGCTCATCGTGGCGCGCGGGGTCGAGATCGAGAATCTTGGAGCCCATGGCGGCGACCCACTCCCGCCAGCCCTTTACGAGTTTCGATGAAACCAAAGAACGTTCCCAGGTGGGAACCTCGGTAAAGATCCAGACCGCGCCGCGAAAGAGATTGGCGTCGCCCAGGGCCGCTCCGCCGCGCTCCTTGCCGGCCATGGGATGGCCGGGCAGGAACGCCGCGCGCTCCGGCGTGTTGAAGAGGCGGCCGGCGGCGGCGGTAATCTGCGCTTTGGTCGAGCCTACGTCGGTGACCAGGTGCTCGGAGCCGAGAACCATGGAGAGCTTTTCCATGTAGTTGAGCGTGGCGTAGATGGGCACGGCCAGCAACACCACCTGGCTCGCGCGCGCCGCCTGCAAGGGATCGGCGGCGATGGAATCGAGCGCGCCCATGGAGAGTGCGGCCTGCGCGCCTTCAGGGCTTCGGTTCCAGCCGGTGATGGCGCCGTGAAAGCCCGCCGCGCGCAGCGCGAGACCCACCGACGTGCCCAGCAGCCCCGTGCCCAGAATGGAAACGCGCTCGATCATGTTTTGCTTGCTCCTATTGGCGGAGTTAGCGGTGTTAGCCGCGCTTCGCGCGTGTTAGCGGCGCTAGTCGTTGCCACCTCCGAACATAACACCAATGACGCAGACCGCGCCTCTATCCGTGCTTATGCCGGACTGACCTTGAACGCATAAGCGTAGTCGCACGGCTTTTGCGCAGGAAGATCGATGCTCACTCCGTCAGCATCGCGATTCCATTTCAGATTGCCCTTGTACCCAAGAAGCTCCACATTCCCAATTTGTTTTGGGTAATGCGGCGAGTTCAATCCCAGCGACTTCACCACCAGCTTCCCATCGCCGGGCCATGCAAGAGCGATTGCGTAGAGCAGATCGCCCTTCTGAGTAAAGCGAATGTCCCCCGCTACGAACGTACGCTTGTGCAGCGTATACATTCCGCCCGCACCGCCCTGGGTGGGGCCTTCGCCGAAGATCCGCCAGGGGCGCGTTCCATGGATTGCCTCGCCGTTGATCGCATTCCATTTGCCAAGCTCATCGAGAAACTTCAATTCGTCGTCGTCGGGCTGGCCGTCGCCGGGTAACGGAATGCTCAAAAGCAGATTGCCGTTCTTGCTGACAATGTCCACCAGCACGGGCACCATCAGCGCCGCGGTCTTATAGGTGTGATTCTCAAAGATCGATCGCTGGTAATGCCAGTTGCCGATACATGCCTCCGTCTGCCATGGATTCGCTTGCAGGCCCATCGCCGAATCCTGCTCGAAATCCCGCGTCATCGTTCCCCAAATCGGCTCCGGAACGCCCTTCAGGTCGAGGACACCCTCGAGTTTGCCTCCGTGGGAGCGCATATTGGCGTTGTAATAATACGCCATAATCACCGGCGCCAAGTCCGGTATGCCCAGCCATACCTTCAGGTCCAAAAGAGGCCCGCCGTCATCAAAATCGAAGACCGGGTTGTCGTCGAAGGTGAAGGTGTCGGGATTGTACTTATCAATAACATCCTGAACCCGCAGCATAAAATTCTTCACGAACTCCGGACAGGGCGTGTTCTTCAAGTGGGGCGTGCCGTTCAATAGCCGAGGGTCCATGCCCTCCCACCATTTGCCTTTGCCGTCGGCCTTGGTCATCACTCCGTCGTATGGAACGCCCGCCAAAGGACCCTCCTTGTCGCTCTGATACCGGACCGGCAGGAATTCATCCCAGGTTCTGTGCGGCGTGCCATGATAACTCACGCCAAACCGCAGTCCGTGCGATCGCGCCACCTTTGCCCATGTGCCCACGATGTCCCGCTTGGGGCCTACATTGACGGCGTTCCACGGCTGGTATTTGGAATCCCAGCAATCGAAATTATCATGATGGTTGGCCAGCGCGACCATATACCTGGCTCCAGCTTTCTTGTAAAGCTGAATGAGCGCCTCCGGATCCCATCTCTCAGCCTTCCACAGATGACAAATATCCTTGTAGCCAAAGACCGAGGGGTGGCCATAATGCTTGACGTGGTACTCATAATAAGGATCCCCTTGCCGGTACATACCGCGCGCATACCAGTCCCCCTGCTCGGGCACGCACTGCGGATCCCAATGAGCCCAGATTCCAAACTTTGCATCCCGAAACCAGTCGGGACACTGATAGGCCTTCAACGATTCCCAATCCGGCAAAAATGGTCCACTGGGAATGGAGCCTCTAAAAAAACTTGATCTGGATTGAGCGGAGCTAAGCTTCGCAAGCGCCAGAATGGACAGGCTACAACCCAAAAACTTTCGGCGATTGAAATTCATAGCCCCTCCATCCATAGACTTGGTAGCCATCCTTACCTAGTCAGCAGGCCAACCATTCGGCGTATCACACTTTACATCGTCCGCCCCACCGCCGTGGCGATGACGCGCAACTGGGCCATCAGCTCCTCGAATTGCTCCAGGTAGAGAGTCTGCGCGGCGTCGGAGGCGGCTTTGTCGGCGTTGGGATGCACCTCGACCAGAATCGCGTCCGCGCCCGCGGCCACCGCTGCGCGCGCCATGGGAGCCACCATGTCGCGCCGTCCCGTGCCGTGCGAGGGGTCGGCGGCGATGGGCAGGTGAGAGAGCTTGTGAATCACCGGAATGGAAGAGATATCCATGGTGTTGCGCGTGGCGGTCTCGTAAGTACGGATGCCGCGCTCGCAGAGAATCACGTCGTAGTTGCCGCCGGACATAATGTACTCGCTGGAGAGCAGCAGCTCCTCGAGGGTTGCGGCGATGCCGCGCTTGAGCAGCACCGGCTTGCGCATCTGCCCCAGCTCGCGTAGCAGGTTGAAGTTCTGCATATTGCGCGCGCCCACCTGGAAACAATCGACGTAGAGCGACATCTCCTCGATTTGCGAGATCTCCATGACCTCGCTGACCGTGAGCAGGCCGTGTTCCCGGGCGGCCTCGTGCATCATTTGCAAGCCCGGAATGCCCATGCCCTGAAAGGCGTAGGGCGAGCTGCGCGGCTTGAAGGCGCCTCCCCGCAGGAAGCTGGCGCCGATGGCCTTGACGCGCGCGGCGGTGGTGAACATCTGCTCGCGGTTTTCAATGGAGCACGGACCGGCCATTACGGCCACCTGCTCGCCGCCCACCTTCACTCCGTTGGCGAACTCGATGACCGAGCCCTCCGGACGAAAGGCGCGCCCAGCTAGCTTGTACGGCGAGCTGATGCGCAGCACATTGAGCACGCCCGGCAGCACTTCAAATTTGCTCAGGTCAATATTAGCGGTGGGTCCGACGCCTGCCAGGATGGTCTGCATGGCGCCAGTGGTGCGATGCACACTGACCCCGGCTTCTTCCATCACCTCAATAACGGCATCGATCTGTTCTTCAGTCGCTCTTTCCTGCATGGATACGATCATGGCTTGTTCCCTGTCTCGGTCGCGGTGATTTCAGGACCGGCGCTCTGGCCCGAGGCAGCGGCGCGGGCATTTCTCTCTGATGCCAACTCGTTCCTCTGCAAGGCCCGCATCACGTCTATGATGCGCTCGTAGATGTGCGTCAACTCGATGTCCGGCAGAGGGCCCTTGTTGGCTGCGCGCACATTGGCGTAGATCACCTTTTCGCGCGCAGGCTCGTAAACCGGCAACGAAGTGGAAGCCTTGAGGTGGCCGATCAACTGCGCGGCGCGGGCCCGCTCGCTCAGTAGTTCCACCAGCTGGCGGTCCAGAACATCAATTTTGTCTCGCAATTCTTCCAGCGTCATTTCATCCTCTTGTTGCAGAAAGCTGCTAGCTACTAAGGGCTGGTTTCTTACCGGGCCATCGCCGCTTGCGGCAAGCGAAGGCCCTTGATAAATCGGTATACGGCGGCGGGCGCTGACTCCGGGGTTGACCGCTCGATCAACTCCACAATCGCGCTGCCAATCACCGCCGCATCGGCGAACTCGGCTACCTGGGCAACGTGTTCCGCGTTGCTGATGCCGAATCCAACGGCCACCGGCAACTGGGTGTATCGCCGGATGCGCTGGACGAGCGCAGCCGCGTCGGAGGTCAGGCTCTGCTGCTTGCCGGTGATGCCCACGCGAGAGATGGCGTACACAAATCCTTTGGAGTGCGTCGCGATGGCTTTGAGCCGTTCGTCGGGGCTGGTGGGCGCGGCAAGAAAGATCGGCGCAAGCCCCACGCGGGCCATCTCGCGGAGATACTCGTCCGCCTCTTCGACGATCAGGTCGGTCACCAGCACGCCATCCACGCCAGATGCCGTCGTATCGTCGGCAAACTTCGTCAAGCCGTAGCTCAAAACCGGATTGAAATAGGTGAAGATCACCAGGCCCGCAGAGGGCCGTGCAGCGCGAATCTCCCCGGCAAGCTTGAGCACGTCTTTCAGCCGCGTTCCCTTGGCGACCGCGCGCTCGCTGGCGCGTTGAATTACCGGACCATCGGCCAGCGGATCACTGAAGGGCACTCCCAGCTCGATCACATCGGCGCCCGCGTCGATGGCCGCAAGCGCAATCTCGCGCGTGGCATCGAGGCTGGGATCGCCCGCCGTCAGATAGATGACAAGTCCGGGTTTGTGATCGAAACGTATCGCCATGGAAATCAGCCGCTCACGCTCCCTGAATCTTCAACTCGCGCGCCAGGATGCCCATGTCTTTGTCGCCGCGTCCAGAGAGGTTCACCACCAGTATGTCATGAGTTTGCATCGTGGGAGCAATGCGCAGCGCCTCGGCTACCGCGTGCGCGCTTTCAAGAGCCGGCAGAATTCCCTCGCTCAGCGCCAGCCGCACCACAGCATCCAGCGTGGCTGCGTCATCCTGCGAGACGTACTCGGCGCGCCCGGTGTCGTGCAGCATGGCGTGCTCCGGGCCAATGGAAGCGTAGTCGAGGCCCGCGGAAACCGAATGGGTCAGCGCGATCTGGCCGTTTTCATCCTGCAAAACATACGAATAAGTCCCTTGCAAGACTCCAGGCGCTCCACCTCTGAAGCGCATCGCATGATCGCCCAACGCAGGGCTACGGCCGCCGGCCTCCACGCCGATGAGCCGGACCTGCTTGTCGGGCAAAAACTCGTAGAAGGCGCCGATGGCGTTCGATCCGCCGCCCACGCAGGCGATGATGGCGGTGGGCAGACGGCCCTCGGCAGCAAGAATCTGCTCCTTCATCTCGCGGCTGATGCAGCGATGGAAGTCGCGCACCATGGTCGGATACGGATGGGCGCCGAGCGCCGAGCCCAGAAGATAGTAAGTCGTCCGAACATTGGTGACCCAGTCGCGCATAGCCTCGCTGATGGCGTCTTTGAGCGTCTTAGAGCCGGAGGAAACGCCGCGCACTTCAGCGCCCAGCATGCGCATGCGCAGGACATTGAGTTCCTGGCGGGCCATGTCCACATCGCCCATGTAGACCACGCACTCCAGGCCCAGCAGCGCGCAGACTGTCGCGGTGGCCACACCGTGCTGGCCCGCGCCGGTCTCGGCGATGACACGCTTTTTGCCCATGCGCCGCGCCAGCAATCCCTGACCGAGGGCGTTGTTGATCTTGTGCGCGCCAGTGTGCAGCAGGTCTTCGCGCTTGAGATAGATCTTTGCTCCGCCCAACTGCTCCGTCAGCCGCTTGCAAAAGTAGAGCGGCGTGGGACGGCCGGCGTAGTTCTTCAGCAAATCGGCCAGTTCCGCCTGAAAGGCCGCGTCGTTTTTGGCCAGATCGTATTCGCGCTCCAGTTCGTCGAGCGCGGCCACCAGCGTCTCCGGCACGTAGCGCCCGCCATAGACGCCGAAGCGCCCGGGGCGCGACGCGGGAGCTATTGCCGGACGATTAGTCGATGCCATGGGGGCCTCCTTCGGATGCGGCGACGTACTACTTTCAGTGTAATGGTGGGCGGTGGGCACTTCTGCGTCCTCACGCTATCATCGATACTGTGCAACCCAAGCAAACAACCTACCATCTGGGCGACATTCTGGCCAACGCCATCACCCACGGCATCGGCGCGGGGCTGGCCATTGTTGGCGCGGTTTACCTGATCGCCGTAGCGGCGCACGGAACGGCGTGGCAGATTGTCAGTTGCTCCGTCTTTGCCGCGACGCTGGTGCTGGTCTACATCTGCTCGACGCTCTACCACTCACTGGTGCGGACCAGGGCGCGGCATGTCTTACAGATCCTCGACCACGCATCCATCTACCTGCTGATCGCCGGCACCTACACGCCCTTCTGCCTGGTCACGTTGCACGGGCCGTTGGGCTGGACGATATTCGGCATCGAGTGGGGGCTGGCCATATGCGGGGTGGTCTTCAAGAGCTTCGCCGTGGAACGGTTTGCTGTGGCCTCGACGCTGGTCTACCTGGCGCAGGGCTGGTTAGCAGTGGTCGCGGTGGTGCCGCTGATTCACGTCCTTGGCTGGCACGGCCTCATGTGGATGGGCGCCGGAGGGCTGGCTTACACGCTGGGCATCGTCTTCTTCGCTATGGACAGGCTGCGCTACTTCCATGCTCTCTGGCACCTGTTTGTGCTGGCCGGCAGCGTGGCCCACTACTTCGCCATTCTCTTCTATGTCGTTCCGGCACGCCCCTGATTTGGCCCTGAGCCGGTCCTGACCTAGCACCCAAGCCAGCTCCGGCAGGGGGCGAAACGATGTGGATCAATACTGCGCCGGAAGTGCACTATTTCCGATGCAAATTGACCTTGGCCCCACAAAACCGGTACACTACACTAGTTTGGCGATTCCTGCCTGTGGCCGCGGAGCCAGACGTTCGCCCGATCATTCAGGGGCTTGAGCGTATACCCGCGGCACGGAAGTTTCCGCCCGAGCTATTTTCTATAGGCGCGCATCGGCCGAGCCGGACTTGCGCTGGAGGGATTATGTACGCGGTTATTCGCACCGGTGGCAAGCAGTATCGGGTTGCGCCCGGCGACGTGTTGAAGATTGAGAGCGTAGCCTCGAAGAAACAGACTGTCGAGTTCATCGATGTGCTGGCCGTCAGCGGCGAGCCGGGAAGCGTGGCCAAGCCGGACAAAGCCAAAGTAATCGCCGAGGTGCTGGGCGAGGGCCGGGGCGACAAGCTCCTGGTCTTCCACCTGAAGCGCAAGAAGCAGTACAAGAAGTTGCAGGGGCACCGGCAGAACTTTACCGAGGTGCGCATCAAGGCCATCGAGGCCGACGGCAAGACCTACACTGCCGCCAAGTAAGGCAGCGCACAAGAGAAGGAAGGGGATTGAGCAATGGCACATAAGAAGGGTGGAGGCAGCTCCACAAACGGACGGGATTCCAATGCACAGCGGCTGGGCGTCAAGGCCTTTGCCGGCGAGCTGGTCACTGGCGGCTCCATCATCACGCGCCAGCGCGGCACGCGCATCAAGCCAGGCGTCAACGTAGGCAGAGGCTCCGACGATACGCTTTTTGCCAAGGTTACTGGCCGGGTGAAGTTTACCGATCACGGCAAACTGGGGCGGTATGCCTCGATTGAACCGGTTGCAGCCGAATAAATCCGGCTTATTTCAAGTGAAAAGGCCACGGCTGAAGCCGTGGCCTTTTTGCGTGCAAATCCCTGTTATACCGCTTATGAGCGGTTCTTCATGTCCCCAGTGAGCGCCTCTTCCATTGCGTGTTCCGTTTCGGTCAGCAAGAAGCCGCCGGAGGGCTGCACGGCGACCTGGGTTCCGGTGTGACCCAGAGCAGTGGCAATCTCATTCCAGCGCAGGATGATGGAGTTGGCCGGCACCATGAGGGGCTGGCGGGCAGGCTCGGGCAGGGCGCAGTAGGCCACCCACATCCCCAGCGTAAACAGAATCACCGACTCGTAGACGAACTGCACCGGATCCGTCATTGATGTTTTGCGAGACCAGAATGAAGCCAGGATAAAGTCGCTGGCAGACATCATGCCGAATCCCAAGGCAAGCCCGAAGGCGAGATTGCGGGCCGAAAGGCTCAATGCATTCATGCCCAGGCAGAGGAAGCCCAGCAGGCACAGCTCAACAATGCTCACCGAATGCATCAGGCCATAAGCAACGCTGGGGATGATGAGGATACCGCTATGCGAATAGGAAATCGTCGACAAGCTTACCAGGACTGAGGCTAAAACCGCCCAGCGAAATATCACGATGCCGAATTTCATCAGCGCTGGGAAGGCTGAGAGCACGGAGCGAAAGATTTCCATGGAAACAAAGAAGAGGAGCACCGCGCTGGCGATGTACACCCCAAAGAAGCCGTAAAAGTAAATCCGTGTGCAGAGGCCATGGAACCAATGCTGCGATTGACCATACAAAAAGAAAAGCAGCACAGGCATTGAAACTACATGCAACGCCAGGTAGGCTCCCATGGCGGGAAACCGGCGATGGAGTTTATTCTTCCAGAACAGAATTCCGAACACGGCCCAGAGCGCAAACTCGGCCACGCTCATCAGGGACATCACGGTCTGTAAAGGCATAAGGCTAGCCTCGCCACTCTTAGAACTCTCTAAGCATAGCGCCGAATGCCCAATAACTCAACAAAAAACGAACTAAATTCAAGCCGATGACTTTTATTGGCCGTCAGGGGCCGGTGGGGCAGATGGTTGGATCGCATACCGGACCCGGCAGACTGACGGTAGCCGACTGGTGGCTTGTAGTGGGCTGCGTGTTCTTTGGCGTGTTGGCGGCTGCTGCGGCGGCGGCCGCAATCAGAAGCAGCGCGAAGATGCGAATGATGAATTCCATGGATGGTTACCTCTGGTGGATTTTGTAGGGGAGGCAGCATAATTCCTGTACACAAAAATCGTAGGACATTTCTCAGATTAAGTCCAGCTAATTCATAAATATAAACTGGTGGTAATAGAGGCGGTTACTAAAGTACTTCACGGCGCAGAGTTTTTCATCGTTTTGCGCGCGATTTCCACCCATTTTTACCATTCGTCCGGAGCCTCTCAGCGTGGTAAAATAGACGCAGAAAAGATTGATTGAAAGCCCCTGTCTTTCAATCGGTTAGGCCTCCGAATCCCGGCCCGGAAATCCTCCGGACGCGGCGCCTCCGGTGGCGCTCGAGGCGAAGGTTTTACGAATGGACCCCTATGGCGACTGATCCCCTGAACACCACCTCGTTCCCAGACGATAACGGCAACTACACCGGTGAGAACATCAAGGTCCTTGGAGGCCTGGAGGCGGTGCGCCTGAGGCCGGCCATGTACATCGGGTCAACAGGCGAGCTGGGTTTGCACCATTTGGTCTACGAGGTGGTGGACAATTCGGTGGATGAGGCGCTGGCCGGCTATTGCAAAAAAATCGAAGTTGTCATCCATGTGGACAACTCCATCACCGTGGTTGATGACGGGCGAGGCATTCCGGTGGATCTGATGCCGCTTGCCGACGGCAAGATGATGCCGGCCGTGCAGGTAGTGTTGACCATGCTCCACGCGGGCGGAAAGTTTGACGCCTCCACATACAAAGTCTCCGGCGGTTTGCACGGCGTGGGAGTCAGTTGCGTCAATGCGCTCTCAAAGGAACTCAACGTGGAGATCTGGCGCGACGGCCACACCTGGGAGATGGACTTCAGTTGCGGCGAGCCCACCAGCGAACTGCGTCAGGCGGGCACCAGCAAGCGTCGTGGGACCAAGATTCATTTTCTGCCCGACAAGAGCATTTTTTCCTCCATCGAGTTCAATTACGACACTTTGGCCCAGCGGCTTCGCGAGATGGCTTTCCTCAACAGGGGCCTGGAAATCACACTAACCGACGAGCGCACCACCGATGCCAAAACCGGTGAAGCCCGCCGCTCTGAATTCAAGTACGCCGGCGGCATCGCCGAGTTCGTCAAACACCTGAACCGCGGCAAGACCGTGCTGCATGACAAGCCCATCATGATGGAGGCGACGCGCGACAAAGTCGAGATCGAAATCGCGCTGCAGTACAACGACAGCTATTCGGAGACGGTCTTCAGCTTCGCCAACAACATCAACACGGTAGACGGTGGCTCGCACCTCTCCGGTTTCCGGACTTCTCTTACTCGAACGATCAATGCCGTCGGCCAGTCGCTCGGCCTCTTCAAGGACATGAAGGAAAACCTGAGCGGCGACGACGTGCGCGAAGGGCTAGTGGCGGTGGTTAGCGTCAAGCTATCGCAGCCGCAGTTCGAGGGCCAGACCAAGGGCAAGCTCAACTCCGACATTGCCGGTACCGTGCAGGCCTTTGTCAACGAGCGGCTGGGAGCGTACCTGGAGCAGAATCCGCCCATCGCCCGGCGCATCATTAACAAGGCCATCGAGGCCGCGCGCGCGCGCGAGGCCGCACGCAAGGCCCGCGATCTGACCCGGCGCAAGGGCGCGCTGGACGGCAATGGATTGCCCGGAAAGCTGGCCGACTGCAGCGAGCGCAACCCCGAGCGTTGCGAATTGTATCTGGTTGAGGGCGAGAGCGCCGGCGGCACCGCCAAGCAGGGCCGCGACCGCCGCTTCCAGGCGATTCTGCCGCTGAAAGGAAAAATCCTCAACGTAGAAAAGGCGCGCTACGACAAGATGCTGGGCCACGAGGAGATCCGCGCCATGATCACCGCGCTGGGCTGCGGCATCGGCAAAGACGACTTCGACGCCGCCAAAATCCGCTACGGCAAGATCATCCTCATGACCGACGCCGACGTGGACGGCTCGCACATTCGCACCCTGCTGCTCACCTTCTTCTTCCGCCACATGACCGAGCTGATCAAGCGCGACAACATTTACATTGCGCAGCCGCCGCTGTTCAAGATCAAGAAGGGCCGTTTTGAGCAGTACATCAAGGACGAGCGGGAGTTTGTGAAGGTGATGGTCAACCGCGCGGCGGAAGGCATGGTGGTGCGCCACGGCGAGGCGGCCAGCCGCATCGAGGGCGCTACCCTGACCCGCTTCATGGGAACCTTGAGCGAATACCTGGACTTTGTCGAAAAGGTCGACAAGCGCATCCGCAATGAAAAACTAACCGAACTGCTGGCCCGCGCCGAGCTGACGCATCGCGCCGATTTCACCTCTAAAACCGAGAGTAAGATTCCGCCCAAGCTGGCTCAGTTGCGCGCCGAACTGGCGGAGCGCTCCGCGGAGTTCGATTTCAAATCGCTGGGCAAGCTGGTCGAAGACGAGGAGCACCACACCTGGTCGTTCAGCTTTGTCGATGCGCAGGGCGCCGAGCGGCACATTGACTGGACCCTGGCCTCCAGTCCCGAATTCCGCCAGATGATGGCCAAATACACGCTCATAAAGGAATTCCTCGAACCGCCCTTCCTGATTGAGTACGCCACCAAGGCAGCGGCCCAGGTTAGCGAAGAAGAGACTGAGGGTGAAGAAGGCGCGGAGGCGCAGGCGGAGGCTAAGCAGGCCCGCCGCACCGCACGCATGGTGCGCGAGCCGGTAGAAAAGCAGACCGCCCGCGAGCTCTTCGCCTACATCGTCGAGCAGGGCAAGAAGGACTACCAGGTGCAGCGCTACAAGGGCCTGGGCGAGATGACCAGCACGCAGCTCTGGGAGACCACCATGGACCCCGAACGGCGCACGCTGCTCCAGGTCAAGCTGGAAGACTTCGTGGAAACCGAGGAGATCTTCGCCACGTTGATGGGCGAGGATGTCGAGAAGCGGCGCAAGTTCATCGAGGATAATGCGCTGGACGTAAAGAACCTCGACATCTAGATCTCAATCCAATCGCTCAACTATCGCGGGATTAGACTGGTTGCGGAGGAACTCCGATGGGATTTGGTTCCGTACGGATCGCCGGAACGATCGCCGTTCTGGCCGTCGTGTTTGCCGCGCATACAAAGGTTCACGCACAGTTTGGCTGGAGCGCGCCGCCACCCGAAAGCGCCACTTCTATTCCCGCCGCACAAATTCTTCAGCCCGAGGAATTGAACCGCCTGTTGCAGGCCAAGGGCGCAAACAAGCCGCTGATCTTGCAGGTTGGCTCGCACATGCTTTTTGCCCAGGCGCATATAGCAGGCTCCGAATATACCGGGGCCGGCTCGCAAGCTGAGGGCCTGAAGCAGTTGCAAGCAAGGGTTGCGCCACTGCCTCGCAAGAGCTTCATCGTGCTCTATTGCGGCTGTTGTCCATGGGTGCGCTGCCCCAACGTTGGGCCTGCGTTCAAGCTGCTGCGCGATCTCGGATTCACCAACGTGAAGGTTCTCTATATCGCCAACAACCTGGGAACCGATTGGGTCGACAAGGGGTATCCGGTTGAGAGCGGACGCTAGGGTGCGGGCTGTGCGTCGCCGCCTGCTGATGGGCGTCTTGCTGCTGGCGGCTTGCTTCGCCGCAGGGGCGCAAACAGTATCTCTCGTCGGCAACAGGGCTCCAGAGTTCACGCGCAAAGATTTCAGCAGCGCCAGAATCGATCTAGCCGGCTACCGAGGAAAAGTAGTGCTGCTTGACTTCTGGGCTACCTGGTGCGCCTCCTGCCAGGTGGAGATGCCAACCTTCGTCCAATGGCAGCGGGACTATGGCCCGCGGGGTTTGCAGGTCATCGGCATCTCCATGGATGACGACCCCGCATTGGCGCGCAAGCTCTCCGCAAAGCTCGAACTGAACTATCCCGTTGCAATGGGCGATGAAAAGCTCGGCCAACTTTACGGCGGAGTCCTCGGGTTGCCTTTGACCTATCTCATCGACAGGAAGGGAATCATCCGCGCTAAGTTTCAAGGCGAGACCGATCTGAAGACGATGGAAAAGCAGTTGAAGGCGCTGCTGGCGGAGCCTTGAGCCGCATCATCCGCATCAGGCTAACTCTCCTTCTCCTTCTTCACTATCCGCGCCACACTGAATTGCGCCCCGGCAAACAAAATCAACCCGGAAACATAGGCCCAGAACAACAGTCCCACCGAGACAAATAACGGCCCGTAGAGCGCTTGCAGGCCCAGGTGCGGCAGCACGAGTACAAAGATGTATCGGGCCACCAGCCAGATAATTCCTGTGACAACAGATGTGCTCAGCACATGCCTCCAGGGAACTTTACGGTTGGGCAGTAGCCAGTAAATGGAAAAGAAGAACAGGATCGTCGCCACGCCGGTGGTGGTGGTAAGCGCGATGAAGCAGGCCCCTCTATAACCAATGTCCAGAATATAATCAATGATCTTGTTATTTGTCGGGTGAACGAAGATCATGGTCAACACGTCGCGCGCGCCCGCATTCAGCAGAATGCTGCCCATGCCCAGCGCCAGCATCAGGATCGCCAGGCCAAAGGCGATGACCTGGTTTTGAAGGTAGTTGCGGCTCTTGGTCACTCCCCAAGCCTGATTCAGCGCCACCTCCAAGGGCAGAAAGATGCCCGTACATGCAATCAGAATCATGAACAGAGAGAAGAGCTGTATTCCCTGATGCGCAGCAGTTGCATCCAGATGATTTGCCAGCCAGTCCTTGCTTGCCACCGAAGGCAGAAAATAGTTCACCATATCGTCCACGACTTTCACCATCATCGTCGAATGAAAGATCGAACGGGAGAGCGCGTAGAGCAGCACCGTAAAGGGAATGAAGGAGAGAATCGCGTTGGCCGCCACGCTAAAGGCGAAGGTGTGCACCTCGCTGTCCAGCAGATAATCTATCAGCGCAGTACCATCCTTGCGCCAGCGGTACCACTTGGATTGCTTTGCTGGTAACGGCACATCGGCGGCTCTGGGAGCCTCGACTGCCGCATCGGGTTGCGTATCGTGATTCAGGTCTTCAGCCACGGATTGCTTCCTTTCTGGAGACAAACTCTTCACGGTAAAAATGCGCGCGAAGCAAAACTACCGGAGGCGCGAAGCAAGATTGCCGGAGCATAGCTGCTTCAAGAATAGCCGCTAGGGGCTAAGCGCCGCGTAGCTTTTCCAGCGCCCAATGCGCCGCCGCGCGCAAACTTTCGTCAGCGGCGTCGGTCCATTTTTCGAGCCAAGGTGTAAACCGACCCAGCCCGCTGTTGCCCATGGCGATAGCCACATTGCGCCTAAGCCCCAGAAAACCCGCCCTACGCACCGGCGAGCCGTTGAATTGCCGCTCGAAATCTGCCTCATCCATAGCTGCCAACCAATCCAGCGCCGGGTTTACCAGCTCCGGGCGCGGCTCGAGCTCCGGGTTCGCGCTGGCCGGCGCTTTGCGATTCCAGGGGCAAACATCCTGGCAGATGTCGCAGCCGAAAACTTGCCTCCCCATGCTATTCATCAACTCTTGCGTTATGGCTCCGCGGTGCTCGATGGTCAGATAGGAGATGCATTTGGCCGCATCCATCTGGTAAGGAGCAATCAAAGCGCCGGTCGGGCAGGCATCCAGGCAGCGGCGGCAGCTTCCGCAGCGATCAGGCAAGATTGCCGGGGGCGCTTTTTCATTTTCAACCTTAAGAGAAGTCAGCAGCACCGCCAGAAATCCAAACGACCCCAGTTTCGGATGAATCAAACAAGTGTTCTTGCCCGTCCAGCCCAATCCGGCCGCCGTTGCCAGCGCCCGCTCCACCACCGGCCCGGTGTCCACAAAGCTGCGCGCGGTGAAAGCGCCGAAGTGTTCGTGCAGCCGTAACTCCAGCGTTTTCATGCGCTTGAGTAACATCTTGTGATAGTCGGTTGGCCACCGGATTCCGTCCGCATTCACTTTGCTCGACCAGGCGTAGCGCGCAATCCATCCCGCTCCCTCGGCGGCGGGCTCAATCGAGCGCCGCTGCGGGCTGTTGTAATTCGCAAAGCAGACCACCGCCGAGCGCGCCCAGGGAAACGGCATTCCAATCTGCGCTCGCAGCAGCTGTCCATTCTCGCCGGTTCGTTCCAGGTAGCGCATGGTTCCCGCGCGGCCTGCCTTAACCCATTCTTCGAAGCGCGCGGCGTCCCGGTCTTGATTTGCATAGGGCAGCGCAACCAGCCCGGCCTCGGTGAATCCGGTCTCTAAAACCAGTGCGCGCACAAGCTCCCTGGACAGAAACGCGGAGGCTTGCGGGTTGGAAAAAGCGATGGACACGGAACCGGCGGTACCCCTTAATACGTATTCAACTTCAGCGTGTTCATTTGCGGACGGCAATGAGCGCAAAGGAACACCCGAAACGGCGGCACGGAATCTGGAAATGCTTCTATCCCCTGCGATTTCAGCATATTCCATCACCTGCGGCTTTGGCCGCCCGCGTGCTGACTAAAGAGAGCATGAGGTAAGCGCGAGAATATGCAACCCACGCCGCAAAACGGCTGTCCAAGCGAGTAAGACCGCTTCCCAGGGAGGTTTTCATGACGACGACGATTTTGAACCCGATAAACAATGCGGCGGCCTCCGCCGGCCACCAGGACGAAGTGATTGAGTTGACTCGCGGCTGCGAGAAGGCGTTTCTGGCCTGGCTTACGCCCCTGGTACGCCGGCAAAGCGTGACGCTCGACTTAGGCTCGGTTCAGCGCATCGACGCGGCTGGCATCTCCGCCCTGGTCTCGCTTTATTCCTGCGCTCACCGTGCCGGCCACTGTTTCAGCGTGGCCAACGTAACGCCGCATGTAGCAGAGGTGTTGAGGCTGGTGGGATTGGAGCGGATTCTCCTCACCAAACGTGCGGCCTGGAAGTGCCCTTCCGGGCAGCGCCTTGAGCAGACGGCTGCGTAATAATGATTGCCGCAGCTCTCTGAACCCCGTTCCGTCGCTGGTTTGTGTAAATAATTGAGTAAAATTCACGATTATTCCCGTATCGGAATGGTATGCGGCTCCAGCGCCGCGCGCACCGTATGTGACCTTCAACACAGGCAACTGTATACTAGAGACGATATTCGTAAGTACGACGAATCAATGCCGCGCAGCGCTCTCCGAAGCCTGGATGACCCGTACGCGCTCAGCCTGAAAACCTCGCTATTTGTTGAGTCTGAGCCTCCGTCCAGCCACCCTGCCCAGTGGACCGTTCACGCGGAAATTTAGATAGGGAGGCTTTAAACCATGACGCAGGGCGCTATGGATCAGGCGTCTGCTGGACAAGCAGGCAAAACCTCAAGTCAACACGTGTATTTCTTCGGCGGCGGCAAAGCCGACGGCAACGGCAGCATGAAGGATGTGCTGGGCGGCAAGGGCGCCGGCCTGGCCGAGATGACTAACGCCGGATTGCCGGTTCCCCCCGGATTCACCATCCAGACCGAGGCCTGCCGCGAATACATGCGCGGCGCGCTCTCGCCCGCGGTCAACACCGAAATGTACGCAGCACTGGAGCGGCTGGAGAAGCTGCAAGGCCAGAAGCTGGGCTCGGGCGATAATCCCCTGCTGGTCAGCGTGCGCTCCGGCGCCAAGTTCTCCATGCCCGGCATGATGGACACGATTTTGAACCTGGGCCTCAATGACCAGGCCGTGGAAGCGCTGGCCAAGCGCAGTAACAATCCCCGTTTTGCATACGATTCCTATCGCCGCCTGATCCAGATGTTCGGCGACGTGGTGCTGGATGTTCCCAAGAAGCACTTCGAGCATATCTTTGACAGCGTGAAGAAGCGCGCCAAGGTCAAGTTCGACTACGAGCTTCAGCCCGCTGCTCTCAAAGAGATCATCGCCGAGTACAAGAAGCTGGTGAAGAAGGAGACCGGCAAGGAGTTCCCGCAGGATCCGAAGGATCAGCTGGTGCAGGCCCGCGACGCCGTCTTCCGCAGCTGGATGAACGAGCGCGCCAAGACCTATCGCCGCATTAACAGGATTGATGACTGGCTGGGCACAGCGGTCAACGTGCAGGCCATGGTCTTCGGCAACCTGGGCGAGACCTCCGGCACCGGCGTGGGCTTCACGCGCAACCCGGCCACCGGCGAGAAGATGTTCTTCGGCGAGTACCTGATGAACGCGCAGGGCGAGGACGTTGTCAGTGGCGTCCGCACGCCGCTGCCGATTTCAGAATTAGAGCGCGTTATGCCCGACTGCTACCGGCAGTTGAAAACCATCACCGGCAAGATGGAAAAGCACTATCGCGACATGCAGGACTTTGAGTTCACCATTCAGGACGGCAAGCTATACATGCTGCAGACCCGCAACGGCAAGCGCACCGGCCTGGCCGCCGTCCGCGTGGCCATCGACATGGTCAAGGAAAAGCTCATCACGCAGGAGGAGGCCATTCATCGCGTCGAGCCGAATCAGTTGTACGACTTCCTGGTTCCGCGCTTAGTTGAAAAGGGCGAGAAGATTGAAGTGCTGGCCACCGGCCTGCCGGCTTCACCGGGCGCGGCTGTGGGACAGATCGTCTTCACCGCCGAGGACGCCGTCAAGCAACACCAGAGCGGCGCCTTCAAGACCATTATCCTGGTGCGTGGCGAAACCACCCCCGAGGACATCGCGGGCATGGAAGTGGCCGCCGGCATTCTCACCTCGCGCGGCGGCATGACCTCGCACGCCGCCGTCGTCACCCGCGGCATGGGCAAGTGTTGCGTAGCCGGCGCGGGCGATTGCACAGTGGACGAAGCCAAGAAGGAACTTCGCGTGAAGGGTAAAACCTTCAAGCACGGCGACTGGATTTCGCTGGACGGCACCACCGGCCGCGTGATCGCCGGCAAGCTGAAGACGCTGGACGCGCAACCCGACGATCCGGACCTGGTCACCTTCATGTCCTGGGTCGATCCGGTTCGCCGCCTCCGCATCCGCGCCAACGCCGACATCCCCCGCGACGCCAAGCAGGCTCGCCTCTTCGGGGCTGAAGGCATCGGCCTCTGTCGCACCGAGCATATGTTCTTTGCCGAAGATCGCATCGAGCACATGCGCGCCATGATTCTCGCCGACAACGAGAAGGACCGCCGCGCAGCACTCAAAAAGTTGCTGCCCATGCAGCGCGCCGACTTTGTCGGCCTCTTCAAGGCGATGGAGTCGCTGCCGGTTACTATCCGCACCATCGATCCGCCGTTGCACGAGTTCCTGCCCAAGCGCGAGGATCTGATGGTGGAGATTCAGCACCTGGTAGACACCAAGCCCCGCTCGCCCAAGCTGAAGGAGCTGCGCACGCTGCTGGAGCGGGTGGAAGAGCTGCACGAGCAGAATCCCATGCTCGGATTGCGCGGCTGCCGCCTAGGCATCGCCTTCCCGGAGATTACCGAGATGCAGGTTCGCGCCATCATCGAGGCTGCTGTTATAGCCAAGAGCAAGGGCGGTAATCCGCATCCCGAGATCATGATCCCACTCGTCAGCTCCATTGAAGAGATGCGCAACCAAACGGCCATTGTGCGCCGAGTGGCAGAGGAAGTCTTCAAGGAGAAGGGCTTAAAGGTCGATTACATGGTGGGCACCATGATCGAGCTGCCCAGGGCGGCCCTAACCGCTGACCAGATCGCTGAAGAGGCAGAGTTCTTCAGCTTCGGGACCAACGACCTGACGCAGACCACCTACGGCATCAGCCGCGACGACATCAACCAGTTCCTGCCAGCCTACATGAAGGCGGGAATCTTCAAGCAGGATCCCTTCGCCACCCTTGACCAGGCGGGCGTTGGTCAACTGGTGAAGATGGCCACCACCAAGGGCCGCGGCACCCGGCCAACGCTCAAGGTGGGCATCTGCGGCGAGCACGGCGGCGATCCAGAGTCCGTCAAGTTCTGCCACAGGATCGGCCTCAACTACGTCTCCTGCTCACCCTTCCGTCTGCTGACGGCAAGGCTGGCAGCCGCGCAGGCGGCGCTGGAGGAGAAGCAGAGCGGCCCAGCTCACACCACCAGCTAACCCGGCATTCGCCGGCTCAAACAACAAGGGCGCAACCGAACGGCTGCGCCCTTGGCGCGTCTGGGGGAAGTTGCAAACTATGCATAGTCCAACAGGGTGCAGCCTCTGCAATTCGCGTTCCGATACAGCGATCCGCCTGGGGGGAATGCCAGAGCGGGGATTCACGATGATCTCTACTGCACCCATACCGTGGAATGGGGTAAATGAAGCCTATCAAGGAAAGATGGGTTCAGCAAGAGAAATTTAGATAATATTTGTCTAAATTATTCTTGATTGATATTAAAGGAGTTAGGGGGATTTTGGGCGTGCTGATCACTGTCTTGACAGCTTTGGAAATGGCGATGAACTAGCAATAGAGAGAGCCTGCACACGTTACGAGGTAGAACGGCGCAACCGGCTCTAACAAGGCAGTGAGCGGTCCAGCAGCACTCTGGCCCGTGATATATTTCCAACTGGAGGAATTCAAATGTCCCTTCGTAATCCCTCTATCGCTGTTCTGTGCGCCACTAGCATAATCGCTATAGGCAACGTAATCCGGGAACCGCAGTTCGCGTTGATTCGAACGGTGGACGTCGTTCAGCTGTTTGCTTCTGGAATGTGCTTCGGCATCGCCTTAGCCATGCTAATCACCGCCCTTCGGACCAAAGCCCACAAATAGCCTGTGCGGAGAGAATCCATCCAATCGGTTTACAGAAACACGCCTCCTGTTCAGCTTTGAAGATCGCTCCGTTCCTTACTTCGCTTCCCCGCCCGGCGCGTAGTACCCTTCTCGCGTGACCACGCTTAAGTCGTTCATGTTGGATTTGAGGACGATCTTGTGGAAGCCGCCTTCCTTGTCCACCACGTCAGGCGTGTAGGTGAGCAGGAACTGGCCGCGCAACTCCTCGGCGATCTGGCCGTAGATTTCGTCGAGGTTGTCCTTCTTTTTGGCCTCGTAGAAGTGGCCTCCGGTGCGCGTGGCGATCTTCTCCATGATCTTCTTGCCGTCTACCTCGGGCTCACGCTGGCCACCGCCGCCGCTACGTCCGCCGCCACCGCCAGGCCAGCCACCACCACCGCCCGGGTAACCGCCGCCGCCCATGCCGCCACGGTGTCCGCCACTGCCGGGATAGCCGCTCGTAGAGCGTTCCTCCTCGCCTTTGAGATAGATGGTGTAAACGGCAAGACCGGCCTTGTCAGCCGCGTCCACCGCGTCGTTCAGGGTCATCTTGCTGCCCCGGTCCACGCCGTCGGAGAAGACGATCAGCGCCTTTCGGCCTTCCTGATTCTTCATCACCTCATCGGAGGCGAGATAGATCGCATCGTAAAGTTGCGAACCGCCTCGACGGCCGTGCGACTGTCCCTGGCCTTGACCTTGTCCCCGGCCGCCGCCATAGCCGCCATTGCCGCCGTTGCCGGCACCGCTGCTTTCCGAGTCTCGCGCCTCGTTGTTGGCGGCGCGGCTGGGTCCCATCTCGTCCAATTCACGGTGCAGCTTGTCGCGCGAGGAGGTGAAGTCATAGAGCAGCTCGACCTCGCGGTCGAAGTGAATGAGAAAGGCCTGGTCCTGGCTGGCGCCCGGCCCGGCTTTGGACTGCTCTGGCAGCATGGCGTCAACAAACTTGCCCGCCGCCTTGCGCTCGCTCTCCATCACGCCCATCATGCTGTGGCTGGTGTCCACCAGCAAGCCCAGCCGGAAAGGAAGACTTGTCTCGCGCGTGAAGCTCTTGATCTTCTGCGGACGGCTGTCCTCGGTCAGCGTGAAGTCGCTGACTTTGACGCTGGTCACCAGTTCGCCTTTTTTATTGCGCACCGTGACGGGCAGCACGACATCGCTGGCCTGCACTTTCAGGACCGGGGCCGGCTGACTGGAGGCGGGCTGCTGAGCAGGGCTAGCCTCGGGCAGGCACGTCAGGACCAGCATCGAGGCGGAAAGGCAAGAAACAAGTCGGATTCTCATAGAGGTCAAAGTGTATACACTTTCATTCGGTTAGACGAGGCAAACTGCGGAGCGTTGACCGGTTGCACTATGGAGTTGATGATTCAGTTGGGGGATCGAACTCATTCATCGCAAACAGCCATTCCCAACAGTTCCCATCCTGAATCGCACCCATCCAGATGATGTATGCAGTGAATGGCTTTCCGACGGCAACTTCTTTTGGCAGCGGATCGAGGAGCGGTCTTTGCACGGCTATCCAGTACTCTTTTTTGCCCTCCCTGAAAAGCATTTCTGTGCCAAAGATACTAACCAAATCGTCTGATCTTTTCAGCATTTTCTTCCAATACTCCAGCAGTTCTGCGCGCTTGCCTTGCAATGGCCGCGACTTCCCGAGAAAAACCAGAGTAACTGTGGACTGAAAACTATCTGACGATAACAATATCCGATTGCGATAGCCCGACGGATCAGACTCTAACTCTTTGACTGCTTCTTGATGTGCATCGATGATCGATTGAAGGGTACGGGGTTTGTACAGGTCCCATCTGTTCTGGTCCCCCTGCTGTGGAAAGCAGCCAATCGGGAGGAAAACCAATAATACGAGGAAAAGCATCGTCCGCTTCATGCACTGAGTATATGAGCGAACTTAGGAAAGTTCTACTGGAATAGCAGTTATTAGCCTGGAATAAGCGGAGAAGAAGAGGATTTGGTCGCGCTACCTGGAGATGGAGCACCGGGAGGCCTTTGAATGGATGCAAGAATTCACCAAATGTGGCAAATGAGCGTATATTTGGTTTGCAGTTGAGAGGCAGATAGGAGAAATCATGAAACACATTGCAGCTCTTCTTTGCGCCGTTGCCCTGTGTGCATCGGCCTTCGCGCAGGCGCCCGCCTACAGGGACGGGGAAGACGGGGTCAATCGCACGCGTCCCGGAAACAAGATATCGGTGGAGATCAATGGTGTCAAGGTTGCGGGAGTGCACCCCATCGAGAATCTGAATGAGTATATTGCACAGGCCAAAATGCAAGAGACGCCGTCTGACATTTCTACATACAGAGATGGAGAGGACGGAGTCAATCGTACGCGTCCGGGCAATCATAAGCCGGGCAAGATCACGATCACCAAGGATTGGTCCAACACGCTGGAGTGGTACCAGTGGCGCAAGGCAGTGCTCGACGGCAAGACGGATCGCAGGTCTGTCACCATCATCTTCCATAACGACGCCGGAGTAGAGGTGGGCCGCATGAATTTCTACAATTGCTGGCCGGTAAAGCATACCTTGCCGACAACGGAAGCGAAGAGCTCAGGACATGCCTCGGAGACGATCGAGCTGGCCTATGATTGGCTCGAATGGAAGGGTAAATAGCAGAACGAGACTCAGCGGAAGCGGATGCTGATTGGTAGCGCTACCGGGAATCGAACCCGGGTTTTAAGATTGAGAATCTAGCAGTCTATCCATTGAATACTGTCGCTTACAGCCATCGGCATCTGCTTCATTTAGTTATTGATACGCTCCGGCCCTGGGTCAGGCCGAATTATCCTTGACATTGTTTCCGAGACGTACATATACTTTTCGTGCCCAAGTAAATCATATTACTTGGCTGCCCTAAAGATCGGGGCGAACGAGGAACTGTTCGAGTCCGTTCCAATAAAACAACTGAATAGGAGATACGAGATGAATCCCTCACATCTGTGTCCGAATAAGGGTCTGTCAATTGGCTTGATCGCTCGCGCCGCGTTGCTGACAGTAACTATTGCCATGCTCGGAAGCGGGTACCTGAGAGCTCAGACTGTGGCAACATACAACTTTGAAGACAATACCGCCGACGGGTGGGGCTCGTTTTACGGCGCGAGCACGCCGGTGGCAACCAACGCGGCAGCTTATGCGGGTTCTTACAGCCTTTTGACGACGACCGCCTCTGCCGGACACGGCGGGCCGTCGATCTCCCTGAACAGCGTTTTGCTGCCGGGCGCGCAGTACACGATTACCGGCTGGGTCAAGCTGGCCAGCGGCGCCACGAGCGCCAATGCGAATTTTACGATCGCGCGCAGCGATCCCAGCTGTTCCGGCGGCACCTGCTATGACACGATCGGCAGCTACGAAGTGGCCGTGACCGACACGGGCTGGGCAGAGATCGGCGGCAGCTACACGGTGAGCACGACGGAGACGAGCGTGCTCCTGTATGCGCAGTTGGTGGGCGCATCGAGTCAGATCGGCTTCTATCTGGACGATGTAATCATCACTGAGACCGCGCCGCCGCCCAACGGAGCAACCATTGCGAGCTATATCTTCAATGGGAGCACGGACGGATGGTTCCCCTTCGGATCGCCGACGCTGACCCCGTCGACCTCGCCGCTGGCCGATCCGAATAGCAATACGACCAGCTTGCTGGTCTCGAATCGGACCGCGGGCTACATGGGCCCAGCCCTGAACCTTCTGGGCGTTAACAACTTTGTTGCTGGCGCTACATATCAGATTACAGCGTATGTTCTGCTGGCAGCGCCGGATGCAAGCAATCCGACGGTCTCGCTATCGACCAAGACGGCCGACTGCGCGACCAGCGGATCGTATGGAACAATTGCCACCTCGACGGCCTTATCGAGCACGGCATGGACCAAGGTGCAAGGCACATTCAGTTACAGCAATCTGCCGGGACCGCCAACGACTCTGGATCTCTATATTCAATCGAGCAGCGCGACGGATTCCTTCTACGTCAGCGACGTGACGATTAGCGAGCTGTCGCCGGCGCCTCTCAACCCGAGCCAGCAGGACAACACCGGCATTACTAGCACGTTTGAGGACGGAACGACGAATGGCTGGGGTTCGCGCTCCGGCAGTTCCTCGGTCACTAACTCGACCGTCGCGGCGCACAGCGGCAGTCACAGTCTGCTGACCACCGGCCGCATCGCCAACTGGGATGGACCATCGGTCAATGTGAGCAACAAGATGTATGTTGGCTCGACGTATAACCTGAGCGTGTGGGTGCTGCTGGTGCCAACCGACAACTCGTCGCACTTTATCAACATGAGCCTGCAGACTACGAAGAGCGGCACCACCAGCTATCCCGGCGTGAACGGCTATCCCGGCACTACGGTTCAAGCCGATGGCAACTGGCACCAGATCAGCGTGATGGGCTACACCATGTCCAGCCCCTATGACACAGGCCAGGCCTCGCTCTATCTGCAGACCATGCCCGCATCAGGCACTGACCTGGTCTCGTTCTACATAGACGACTTCCAGTTGTCCTATGTGGCGCCGCCAACCATCCAGACGAATATCCCGTCGATCTACCAGTCGCTCTCGTCGTACTTCCCCATCGGCGCAGCGGTGGATCAAACCGATCTGTCGGGAGCGCATGCCCAACTGTTGGCGATGCACTTTGACAGCATGACGCCGGGCAACGACCTGAAGTGGAGCTCGGTGGAGGCCTCGCTGGGCACCTACAACTACGGCAACGGCGATAGCCTCGTGGCTGAGGCGGTATGCAACAACATGAAGGTGCGCGGCCATAATCTGGTTTGGTCAACGGGCGCGCAGACGCCGTCGTATGCATTTGGGGACGGATCAAACTCGCCCGCGAATCAGGCAACGGTGACTGCGAATATTCAGGAGCACATTCAGAGCGAAGTGCAGCATTTCGGCAACAAGGTGTATGCCTGGGATGTGGTGAATGAACCGCTCGATCCCAGCCAGCCGGATTGTCTGGAGCATGGACCGTTCTATCAGGTGCTGGGTAAGAGCTATATTGACGTTGCCCTGCAGGCGGCCCGGAAGTATGCTCCAGCCGGCACGTTGCTGTTCATCAACGATTACAGCACCGCGGATTCCAACCGTCTGGCCTGCCTGGTGAGCGTGATTCAGGATCTGAAGAACCGTGGCATTCCCATCGATGGCGTCGGCCATGAGATGCACGGCGCCATCAACTACCCGTCAGTCGCCGCAGTGGTGAATTCGATCGACACCATCGCCGCGGACTTCCCCGGCATTAACCAGCAGATCACCGAGATGGATCTCAGCGTCTACAATGCCGGCAACACCTCATCAAATTACGGAAATAGCATTCCGCCATCGGTTCTGGCCGAGGAGGGATGGCTCTACGCGCAGTACTTTGACGCCTTCCGCCAGTTGAAGGGCAAGATAAGTGCCGTGACCATATGGGGCATGGCGGACGACGACACCTGGCTGGATAGCTTCCCGGTCAATCGCACCGATTATCCGCTGCCCTTTGACATGAACCTGCAAGCCAAGCCCGCATATTGGGGCATTGTCGATCCGACACAACTGCCTGGATTCGGCATGACCTTCGCGGTAACCAGCAAGACGGGTGCGCAAAACGCGCGCGTGTGGACCTTGACCGCAACCAACGGCACAGTGGGTACGGCATATGCGACGCAGATTACCGGCCTGACACTGACCCAGGTAGCGGGAGCAGCCTGCACGCCGGTGATTACTCCGCCGAGTTCGTTCCCGGTTTCCCTGGGCGACATCCCGGCCAGCGGAAGCGCGAGCGCATCTTTTACCATCAACTTCACCGGCTGCGCCGCGCTGGCGCGGTTTACGATGAGTGCGCCGTGGAGTTCAGCAACCTACGATACAGGCACCTACGTGTTAGGCAACCAGTTCCGATAGGACAAAAGGAGAGGCCATCCAATGAAATGCTTTGTAAAACGATCTGTGTTGACGCTCATGGCTGCCGCGGCTTTTGCCGCCGGCGCGCATGCTGGCGTTCTCTCGCTCACCCTCACCCCTGCCAGCGGCCCTGTTTACGGGGCTGCCGGACAGGCAGTAGGCTGGGGCTTTACCCTCAACGACAATGGGCCCGACTGGGTGGTTCTGGCCGATTCCAATTTCGTTGGCACGCCGCTCTATGGAAGCTACTCGGACTACATTGGGAGCCAGCTCTATGTTGCCGGGCCGACGCCGGAAAGCCAGGCGATTATTTCGCCGTGGAACATGATTGCAATGACAGGAACGGGTGAGTTCGATCTCTATGCCAGCGACCCCGGAGGCGTCTCCTTTTCCGGGATTATCAACATTGACTACGACCTGTTCAGCGTGGATCCAAACGACCCATCGTTTGACCCAGACACGGACTTTGTAGGCTCCGGGACATTTTCTGACCCGGTGCAAGTGGATATCACCCCCGAGCCGGCTTCCTGGATTCTCATGAGCCTGCCCTTTGCCCTCTTGATGCTCTTCGCTTGGCGTCGACAGGCAGCAGCACTTCGTCCGTAAACAACCCAGGCAGTACTCGCGCGGGAGATGGCCTCTCGGCCATCTCCCGCGTTGCGTTTTACTGGATACGAGCTACGCTCCCAGATCTCAGATGAGGGATCTGGGCTCGCTGGTTTGGAAGAATCGGAGCCTAGAAGGAAAGATAATGGGGCGGATGGCCTGTGTACTATTTTGTGCATCACGGATTGCGCAAATTGTGACCAGCTAACGCCAACGGCGTTTCAAGGCAATAATAAAGCCCGCTGACTGAGCGGGCTTTAGCGTATGTTGATTGGTAGCGCTACCGGGAATCGAACCCGGGTTTTAAGATTGAGAATCTCACGTCCTAACCCCTAGACGATAGCGCCACAGCTGCAGGGAGCGGCCGTCACCGGCCACTCGATTAGTTTAACAAGAATCCGACAGCCTGCCAAAGGAATCTAAAGCTTGCAGTGGGCCGGTGCAGCGGTCCACTATCGTTGTCTAATCAGAAGGTGGCTATGGAAATCAAACGCATCGGCTCGCAGCCGTCCGGCAAAGGTCCGGCAGAGTGGTTTACAGGCACCGTACGCATTGACCCGCTTTTTCAAGCACCCGATCCAGCGCTTGTTTCCGGCGCCAGCGTCACATTTGAGGCGGGAGCGCGCACCGCCTGGCATACGCATCCCCTCGGACAGACATTGATTGTTACGGCAGGGTGTGGTTGGGTTCAGCGGGAAGGCGATGCGATAGAGGAAATTCATCCCGGAGATGTGGTTTGGTTTGCGCCGGGAGAGAAACATTGGCACGGAGCTACACCAACGACGGCTATGACTCACATTGCAATTCAGGAGCGATTAAACGGCAAGGTCGTGGATTGGATGGAGCAGGTCAGCGACAAACAATACCAGCGGTGAATCCGGATTCAAGCTGACCCAAATCCCTCAAGCCGCGCGCAGGCGGCTCAAATGCCCAGCTTGCGGACTTCGTCGTTGTAGTACTTGCGATAGAGGATCTCCCACTCCTGCGAGCCTTCGACGATGATTTTGCGCTGCGAAGCGATCTTCTGCCGGGCGGCGGCGTCGATAGCGGCCTCCTGCGTGAGCAGAACAGTGAGCGCCTTGCGCGCCTCCTGGCGGATGGTGTTGCGATCCTCCAGAAAACCGACCTCGTCGCGTTCGGCCAGGGTGTCGGCCACGGTGTGGGCCAGCTTGTTGAGCTTGTCGGGGCTGATCCTCATAGCACCGCCTTGTACTTTTTGGTCAGCTCGGTCTTCACCTTCTTGAACATCTCGGCGTATTGCGCGCCGGTTTTGCGCATCTCCTCGGAGTAGGCTTCGAGAATCACGCGCACCTCCTCGTTGATGCGGTCTTCCAGGGACAATTCCTCCACCATGGCCTCATTGACGCGCGCTTCGGTTGCCTTTAAGTCACTGGTGGTAATCATCTTGGCGTCGATGAGGTGCTTGACAGTCCGGCGGGCCAGATACCCGATATAATCGCGGGAAAAAATCATGGGCTAAGGCTCAGAATAGCGCACTGGACGGCCCGGTGTACACCGTGGGCCGATGCGGACAGCTTGCGGTGTTCAGGCACTCGTCGGCGACGCGCAGCCGCTCGACGGGGCGGCCGGCGACCAGGTGCTCGGCAACAATCTCCGCCGCGTCTTCGGGCTGGACGTTGCCGTACCAGACCGCCTCGGGGTAGACCACCACCATGGGGCCGTGTTCACACTGGTCCAGGCAGCCGGATTTGTTGATGCGCACGCGGTCGCCCAGCCCGGCCGCCTTGACCCTTTGTTTCAGTTCGGCGTGCAGGACGCTGGTTCCGTCGCCGGTACAGGAGGGACGAGGCGCGCCCTCTGGCCGCGCGTTGCAGCAGACAAAGACGTGGCGCTCATATGCGGGCATGGGGTGTTCCTTTTCGATCGATACCATTCCAGACTAAACTGAAATCCCCTGTTCCCTGCTTCTACGAAGTTTCCACATTCGCACTGCGCATACCCGCCCGCGTCTGCGAAAATAAGAGCTTGACTATGAACGCTGACAACCTTCTCCCGCTGAAAGACGACATGGTGGCCTTTATTGAGGGCCACGGCCTCAAACGCCTTCCCGGCTACGTTACCGAGGACATCCCCTCCATTGTCTGGGAGGGTGATGGCAACCCCGACGCATGGAAGGATTTTGTGGAGATGGCCAAGCACGCCGGCGCTCCCTTTGTCACCTTCAGCGAGATGACGCTGGAGCGCGAGGAGATCGACGCGCTGATCGACGAAGCCGGAGAGATGAACTTCCCCGACGAAGAGTCCTCGGAGCTGGTGGAGGCTCAGTGGCTGCGCAAGTACGCCGGCAACCTCGGCTACATTCAACTGGGCTTCATCTACCAGGGCGTGGCCTTTCTGCACGAAACCACTACCGAGTGGTATGAGCGTTTCCAGGGGCTTCTGGAAGACATTGAAACCTTCCAGGATATTGTCATCGGCGACCAGCAGCACGATCACAACGACGAGGACGAGTAAGCGCGGTGGGCGCTGAAGACAACGAGTCCGTTCTGCGGCCAGTAATGCCGCAAGCTGCGCCGCCCGTACAGCAGGGCGAGGAGCGGAAGCATCTCCGCCAGCGCTGGAGCTTCGCGGAGCCGCATCCAGAAGAGGCCTCCGAGCTGGCCAAAACCGCGCACCTGCCTCTGGTGCTGGCCGAGTTGCTGCTGGCTCGCGGCGTCACACAACCGGCAGAAGCCTTTGCCTTCCTCAATCCTGAAATCGCTCATCTTCACGATCCGCTGCTCATGCTTGGCATGAACGAGGCAGTAGCCCGGCTGGAGCGGGCTATCGCCGCTCGCGAGCCGGTGCTGCTCTACGGCGACTATGACGTTGACGGCACCACCGCCGTTGTACTGCTCAAAACGGCCATCGAGATGCTGGGCGGAGTTGCGCGCTTTCACGTGCCCCACCGGCTGCGCGAGGGCTACGGCCTGCAATCGAGCGTGCTGGAAGAGGCTTATGCCGAGGGCGCCCGGCTGGTGATTACGGTAGACACCGGGATGCGGGCCTTTGCCGAGGCTGAAACCGCGCGCCGGCTGGGACTGGATTTGATCATCACCGACCATCACCTGCTGGAAGCCGGAGACGCCGTTCCTCACGCGCTGGCCATTCTTAATCCCAACCAGCCCGGCTGCACTTACCCGGAAAAATTCCTCTGCGGTGCGGCTATAGCGCTGAAGCTGGCGCAGGCGATTCTGGAGCGGCGCGATGCTGCCCGTACCCGTGAGAAAACCTTGCCCAGCTTTTTGAAGATGGCGGCCATCGCCACCATCGCAGACGCTGTGCCGTTGCGCGGCGAAAACCGGGTTATTACGGCTTTGGGATTAAGGGAACTGCGCCGCCCGGCCGGAGCGGGCCTGCGCGCTCTCTTTGCAGCCGCGGCACTCGACCCAGCCACTCGCGCGCTCACCGGCTACGACGTAGCCTTCCGCCTGGCTCCGCGCATCAACGCCGCCGGACGCATGGACGTGGCCTCTGATGTCGTCGAGCTGTTTACCACGCGCGATGCGACCCGCGCCGCCGAGCTGGCCGCCAAGCTGGAACGGCTCAACCGCGAGCGCCGCGAGACCGAGGTCTCCGCTCTCACCGCTATCGAGAAGCGCCTCGCCAGCGATTCAGAACTAACTGCCGAACGCCTGCTGATCATCGACGGGGAAGGCTGGCACCGCGGCGTCATCGGGATTCTTGCTTCGCGCGTAGTGGAGCGCACCGCGAAACCCACTATCGTGGTCAGCATCGAGGATGGAGTGGCCTACGGTTCCGGACGCTCGGTGGACGGATTCCAGTTGCTCAACGCCATCGAGAGCTGCGCCGATCTTTATACTCGCTTCGGCGGCCACGCCTATGCCGTGGGCTTTGCCCTGCCCGCCAAAGACTTGCCGGAGTTGAAGCGCTGCCTGCGCCTCTACGCGGAGGAGCACCTGGCCGCTCGTGAGCCGGAGCAACTGCTGCACATTCACGCCGAGCTGCCGCTGGACCGTATCACAAGCGTGCTGGCTGGATGGCTGCGCAAGCTGGAGCCCTTTGGTCACGGCAACCCCGAACCGGTTTTCGTTGCCCGCCACGTGCGCCTGCTGGCCCCGCCGCGCATCCTAAAGGAGCGCCACCTGAGATTGGAATTGGCGCAGGATTCTGTCCAGCCGCCGCCCCTGCCCGGCTCCAGTGGAGCGCTTCGCGCCGTCGGCTGGCACATGGCTGCGCGCGCCTTCCAGCTTGGCTTGGCGCAGGGAAGCCTCATCGACCTCGCCTACCGCATCCGCGAAAACGAGCACCCCGAGTACGGCGGCCTGGAAGCTGAGATTGCGGGAATTGAACTGGCTTAATCTATCTCCTCAGCTTGACGTGCAAGGCGCCCGCGCCGGCGTGCATGAGTGTGCAATCTGAATTCCGGTCGCAGTGGAAATGAATGCTGACAGGGTATTCCTGCCATACCGGGTTCGCGCTTCCCATGCTTGTCTTGTCGAAGAAGAAGGTGTTCCTTCCGTTGGTTACGATCACTCCGCGATTGACGTCAAATTCGACGATCATGTCGTCGCCTTCGATGGAGAACGGCAATAGCTTTTCCGCAGCTTTCACAGCCTTTTTATGAGCGGCGGATCTTTGACCCGCGTTGGCCCGCATCTCCTGCAGGCGTTCTAGACCTTCATCCTGTTCGGCGAGGGAGGGAAAGTTAGTTGAAAAATTCCATTGAGTCGTTTTCTCATAGGATTTTGCGGAGCAAGGAATCTCGCCTTGTGCGTTGAGGGCGACAACTTGCCCCCCAGGAGCGAGCTGATTCTGGAAGATATCCTTGCCTTGTTCTCTCTCTTGCTCCTGAGCATTCAATTGCGCTATGTCGATCGCCGCCGGCGGCTCGTTGGGGTGATTGGCGGTGGCGGCTGTACTCAGGGCATCGTACTTCAAGACGATCTCCCTGGAGCACAGAAAAAGGCCCTGGTCGTCCTGTAGGTGGATTTCGATGAAGAGGGGATACGGCGGATTGGCGACCTCGAGCGCAAAACCCGCCTGTTGTTCTGGATAGATGGTTTCGAGTGTCAGGCGATAATGCAGCGTCTTCTCCCAATTGATATACAGATGGCCCTTCAATCCCGTTCCGTCGGCGATGACCGGCCCCAGATCGTACCGTCCTACCGGGCTGCCTGAAAGCAGAAAGACGGTGGCGATGATGACTCCAATCAGAACTCCAAGGCCCACGCCGATCGTGGCATAAAATTTGGTTGGATTCTCCGCGAACCTCTGCATCCGTTCAGTCAACGCCGCATGAGATGGCGGCCTGGGAGTGGGTGGATCACTAGCGGGCTTTTGTACCTTCGCCTCCGCATTCACGTCAGAGTAAATGAACAAGCCGGCTGCCGCGATCCTGTCATTGAGGTCCTCCGGGGACGGTTCAATGATTTTATAAGTGCTGGCAGACAGTTGCTCTTCTTCTTTAATGTTCTTCCCCTCGGGATCTTCTAAGTTCGCGTCCCTCATTCAGTTGTCCCCTCTTCCCGGTCGTGCGCAATCCCAGTCGTTGAAAACAATAACATTGAACCACAGATTGCATTCGCATGGGAACTAGAAACTGTTGCATAGGACAGGCATTATGCACAGGTAGCAGTTTTTGCCGCTTCATGCAATCGGGAGAGATGCTCTAGTTTCGCGCATCCCCGCTGCGCTTGCGAAAGACCACCTTTAGCTCCCGTCGCCAGTGCTCGGTAAGGGCGATCAGCTCCCACTCGATCTGCGGAGAAAAGTAGCGCAGCACCGGCTCGTTGGCGGGGTGGATGCGCAAGGCCGGGCCGGCCAGCAGCAGGCGCGGAGCGAGCGGCGAAACTTCGGCCCCGGCGAAGTAGCCCTGGCGCTCGAAGGCCGACAGCGGCCTTCCGCCCTCGTTGCCCGCAGCGGGTTGGCGGTCGTTGTTGAGCGCGCGGACTCGAATCCAGTAGTCCAGCGCCTGCAAGGGCAGGTGCAGATCCTCATCGGCCTTCAGTTCGATCACCGTTAGCCGCCCGTTGCGGTCCAGCGTGAGCAGATCCAGCAGGCCGCGGTCGCCGGTGGAGAGCGCGGGCACCTGCGAGTAGAGCAAATCGCCGCGCAGGCCGGGCAGCAGATCGACGATTTCAGTACGCAGGCGGGCCTCCAGCCAGCGTTCAGGTTGCAGGCGGAAGAGCGGATCGGTGTGAGAGCCATCGCTGTGGCGGCTCAAAAACAACCGGGAAAAGAGATCGCGGCAGAGCGGCTCGTTCTCCTCGGTGAGCGGCGTCTCGTTGGCTCCCGCGCCGAAGGTGATCTCATTCTCGCGGGCGAAAGTGTTGGCGGCAACGCCGTGACGCACGCGCGCAAACTCGAGGCCGTGCAGTAGCAGGCCGACTTCAGTGGCCGAGCTGGGCCGAAGCTCGACGCGCTCCTTCGCGGCGGGCGGGACCAGCGTGAGCAGGCGGTCGATTCCTTCCCGGCAGCGCTCGATGGCGGCCTGGGTGGAATGAGCGTGGACAAGCCGCGAGTCAAGGTTGCCGGTGTCGCGAAAGTCCACCGCCGTAAGCTCTTCGCTGCGCTCGTCGAGGGTGAAAAGCTGAAAATCGGCGGCGGCGTGGTTCAGCCAGGCCATGCGCTCGGCTGTGGTTCGCCAGGCTCCCACCGGCACAATAACTTTAAGCCCGCCAAAGTGCCGCCTGTCGCCGTGCTGGCGGCAGTGGTCCAGCCAGAGAATTCCCAGGGTCAGCACGCCGTCCACGATGGAACCGGACTCCGCCTCGCTGACGCCGATCACCGCGTCAGCAGCAGAGCCGCGCAGCAGCCGCCCGCGCACATAGGCGGGACCGAAGCTGTGCTCCAGGTCCATCGCCGAACGGAGGCCATCCACTTTGGAACCGATGAACTGGCGGGTAAGCACGCGCTCCAGCATGCGCTGATAGTTGCGGCGTGCGGCTTCGCGCGCGGTGGGAGTGCGGCGATCGCTGGTGGGAACCAGTTCCAGTGTTTGCGGTTTGGCCGCGCCCATGCGGCGAGTAGCCATGCGCAAACACTGCGCGCGCTCCTGCACTTCAACGACGGTGCGCATCAGGTTGCGCTCCTCGTTCCACAGTTGCAGCAGGCAACGGCCATGCTGCTCGCTTACCGCGTAACGAGCACTGCGCATGTCGAAGAGCACGCGGCCATCCTCCAGCACTGCGGCCGCGGGGTGGTCGGCGAGGTATTCTTCGATGATTTGGGCCAGACGCTCGGGTGTAGCTGCCTCAGCGCCGGCGGCCATGTGGTTCTCTACCAGCCCTTGCGCGCGCGCAGGCCGGTGATGTGCGCGGTGTGATGGCGCGAGTGCCATTCGTACATGGCCAGAACCTTGGCCAGGTCAACGCGGCCCTCCTCGGGGTGGTTGTAGCCCTTGCGGAAGTCGTCTTCGGTCATGGCTTCCAGGATCGCCACCCAGCGGCCATGCAGAGCCTCAATCAGCTTGAGAGAGCCGTCGATGGGCAGGCGACTGTCGGGCAGATTGGCCCAGGCAGCCTCGTCGTAGGGCTTGATCGTGGGCCAATCCTCGGTGAGCGCCAGCTTGCAGCGGACGTAGGCGTTGGCGTGGCTGTCGCCCAGGTGATGCACCACCTGGCGCACAGTCCAGCCGCCTTCGCGGTAGGGCGTGTCAAGCTGGGAGTCTTTCAGCCCGGCTACGGCGGCGCGCAATCGCTCTGACAACAGGCGCAGAGTCTGCACGTGCGCCTTGCGAATATCGGGCGTATTGCTGGCAGGCGGGGCAAAGTGGCCAATCGGATATCGGAGGTCGTCCAGTTCTGTCATGGCACGAACTTATCACATCTGCTTAAAGGAATGAAATCACATAGCGCACGCCGGCCACGGCGGTGGAGCTGCCTGGGAGCCGGGAGCCGATCTATGCGTGATGGGAATGGTGGTGATGGTGATGATTCGAGTGATGATGGTGATGCTTATGGGCAGCGAACGCCGGGCTGGCAAACACCATCAGAAGCAGTAGCGCGGCAAGTATTCTCTTCATGCCCAAAATGTAACACGATCCAGGCGCCGACGGTAAAGTCTGAATGACCCAGGCACCAAGAGAGGAACGGGGCTCTGGACGTACGCTGGCGGGGTAAACTCAGAGATACGATGAGCATTCCGGCTGCTTCCCCGCCTCCAAGCCATAAACGGTATTTTTTTGAGAAGTTCGGCATTACCGAGCGGCTGCTGGAGCGCTGCCTGGGCGAGGCCTTGTCGGCCGGCGGCGACTATGCCGACCTCTACTTCGAGTCGGTGACGGCAACCTCGCTGGGCGTGGATGAGCAGATCGTGAAATCCGCCTCTCAGGGCACGAGCGCCGGTTGCGGGATTCGTGTGCTCAGCGGCGAGCGCACCGGCTACGCATATACCGACAACCTCAACCCCGACCGCTTGATGCACGCCGCGCGCACCGCCGCGCTGATTGCCTCCGGGCCGGCCACCCAGCCTGTGCAGGGCTTCACCGAGCCGGCTGTTGCCGATCTTTATCCGGTACCACTGGGCGGCTACGATCTGGATCTGGCAGCGCGACTGGAGTTGATTTTGCGCGCTGACCGCGCAGCCCGTGCTTATGACTCGCGCATTGTGCAGGTGCGGGCCGGCTACTCCGAGGAGTTGCGGCGAATTCTGATCGCCGCCTCTGACGGCGCATTCGCCAGCGACACCCAACCGCTCTGCCGTCTCAACGTCTTCGTCATCGCCAAGGACGGCGAAATCACCACCAAAGGCATGGCAGGCGGCGGTGGAAGAGCTGGGCTCGAACAATTCAAAGGGAGTAAAAGTGCGGAGCACCTGGCGCGCGAGGCGGCGCGAGGAGCGATTCTGCAGCTAAGCGCCGTCCCCGCTCCAGCCGGCGAGATGGAAGTAGTCCTCGGCCCCGGATGGCCGGGGATTCTGCTCCACGAGGCTGTGGGCCACGGTCTGGAAGCCGACTTCAACCGCAAGAAGACCTCGGCCTTCACCGGGCTAATCGGCCAGCAGGTGGCCAGCTCCAAGGTCACCGTGGTGGACAACGGGACGATGGCTGGGCGCAGAGGCTCGCTCAACGTGGACGACGAGGGCACATCGACGCAGGAGACGGTGCTCATCGAAGGCGGCATTCTGCGCGGCTACCTTACAGACAAGCTCTCTGCGCGGCTGATGAATGCGGCGAATACAGGCAGTGGCCGCCGCGAGAGCTATCAGCACATCCCCATGCCGCGCATGACCAACACCTACATGCTGGCCGGCGACGACTCGCCCGAAGACATTCTCCGCAGCGTCAAGCGCGGCCTCTACGCCGTCAACTTCGGCGGCGGCCAGGTGGACATCACCAACGGCAAGTTTGTCTTCTCCGCCTCCGAGGCTTACCTCATCGAAGACGGCAAGATCACCGCCCCGGTTCGCGACGCCACGTTGATCGGCAACGGCCCCGAGGCGCTGAAGCACGTCTCCATGGTGGGCCACGACCTCAAGCTCGACGAAGGCATCGGCACCTGCGGCAAAGACGGCCAGAGCGTCCCAGTGGGCGTGGGCATGCCGACCATCAAGCTCGACAAGATGACCGTGGGGGGAACGGGAAGGTGACTGTATGTCCGTATCCTGCGATGAGTACCAGTGATATCGGCCGCAAAACATGTCTTACCACAGCAAACCCATCAACGAATCTCCCTCCATGGCCGGATAAAAGCGCGCATATCCAGCCCATGGCGTAAGTGTCATTTCGCCGAAATAAATATCGCTATCGTTCATTGAATACAAATCCACTCTGCAATAATCAAATTCCCCAGACAGCGCTTCTGCGATTTCGATCATACGTCCCAGAGTCGCGGGCCTCTTCGTATTGATGATCTTACGAGGATATATGAAGGTAAATTCCTGCGGCTCCCAATTCATGTCGTAAATCGTCTGCGCGTGTTCGGAAAACCGTCCGTAATCCACCTGAATATACTGACATTTCCCATGAAAGACGTGAAACTTGTAGTCCAGCGGAATTTCATATTTCGTATCGAAGAGAAATTCTTCGATGATGATTGCCGGGGGAATATCCCGATAGTGGTGCTCCCTGAATTCCTCCCCATAGATGCTCTTCATCCATATCTTGCATTGGCCCACGATATCATCGGGAACGATCTCTTCCTTATTCCTGACGAGAATGTTCCATCCAGAGCCGTGCGTGGCCTTGACTACAAAACGTTGCGGAAGCACTGAGAAGTCAATCTCCTCCGGATGCTTTGTGACCAGCAGTATTTTATTTAATATTTCCGGATAGCCACATTCGGCCACATACTTTCGCACGGCAACCTTATCGGCTAGGATTGCCGCCTGAGGAACCGGATTAAACAGCTTACGATGGCAGATTTTCTCGTTATATGTACGTGGATGCCTCAAATGAGGGAAATACCCAAGCTTGCTGTAAAATTCAAGACGTTCCATAAACACAGGGCCAAGCAGCTTTATCATCCGTGGCGATGCATTAATGCGCCATGTGATGCCGTGCATAAACCACCGGATGATGCGATGGATGGCGTTGGTTTCGCTGCCATTTTTCGCCATTGAGGCCGATGTGCCGGATGCTTTCATTTGCAGTTCATGACCTTACTATCGCGTCACATAGCCTATCATGCTTTATGGCGAATCTCTAAGTGCATACGGAGTTCCAGATCGTTGTCTCTCCATTCTCATGCGATCGCCCTACATGCACGCGCCCCGGCTCGCGTAACATAACCGATATGAACCTTGAAGCGATACAGGCGGCTATTCAAGAGGCTGGCTTTGACGGCTGGCTGTTTTACGACCATCATCACCGCGACCCCATCGGCGAGCGCATCCTGGGCATGGACCCCAAACTGCACGTTACGCGGCGCTGGTACTACTTTGTGCCCGCCACAGGCGATCCGCGCAAGCTGGTGCACCGCATCGAGCAGGCAAGGCTTGACGCGCTGCCCGGCGCGAAGGCGCTGTACTCGAGCTGGCAGGAACTGGCCCGCGGCCTGGAGGCGCTGCTGGGCGGCGCGCGCATCGTGGCCATGCAGTACTCGCCCAACAACGCCATCATGTACGTCTCCATGGCCGATGCTGGCACGGTGGAGTTTCTGCGCAGTCTGGGCAAGCAGATCGTCAGCTCCGCCGACTTGGTTAGCCAGTTTGAAGCGGTGTTGAGCGAGGCGCAGGTGGCCAGCCACAGCGTGGCGCAGCGGGCCATCGACGCGATTTTGGCCGAGGGCTGGCGCGAGATTGGCCGCCGGTTGCGCCCGGGTGGTGCTGGCCGCACGGGCGGACTCTCCGAATTTGACCATGTACAGTGGCTCTGCGAGGCCATGCGCCGCGAGGGGCTGGTCTGGTCCGACGGCCCCAACGTCAGCGTCAACGCCAACTGCTCCGACTCGCACTATGAGCCGACTGCCGAGCGCTGCTCGCCCATCCGTGAAGGCGATTTTCTGCTCATCGACATCTGGGCGCGGCTGAACGTGCCGGACAGCATCTACTACGACATCACCTGGACCGGTGTGGTGAGGCGCGAGCCGGCGGAGCACGAGCAAAAGATCTTCGAGATCGTCGTCAAGGCCCGCGACGCGGCCATTCGTGTTGTCGAAAACGCCTTCGCAACGGGCCGGCCGATCTGCGGCTATGAGGCCGACGACGCGGCCCGTGCGGTGATTCAGGCGGCCGGCCTCGGAGAGTTCTTTACGCATCGCACCGGCCACAATATCGGCCAGGAGGTGCATGGCGTGGGCGCGAATCTGGACAATCTGGAGACCCACGACGTGCGGCTGCTGCTGCCCAACACCTGCTTCTCCGTCGAGCCGGGCATCTACCTGCCGGAGTTCGGCGTGCGCAGCGAGATCGACATGATGACCGCGCCCGGCAAGGCCTGGGTCACAGGAATGATTCAGCGCGAGCTGGTGAGAATTTAGGGGTCAGAGATCAGGGACTATGCGAAAAATTGGCAACTTTGATTGATTGCCAGGCGAATTATGCGTGACTGCCATATTGCGCTATAATTCGTATAATCGAAACACAATAGTATGGCTTAATCATGAATTACGCGTGAGCTTATGAGGCAAACAAAATGAAAGCGCGCCAGATCTCTCTTATCTTCTTAGCTCTCGCTTTTTCTATTCCGATTTTGACCGCTATTTTTAATAGCGCAGGTCCTGGCGGGAGAGGGGAAGTCATAGTCGGACCAACGGGTATAAGACAGATTTCTTGGTCTTTTGGAGAGCGATATTTTGAATGGCAAATCTTTGGTGATAATGAGTACGACAGCCGTTTCGATTACGACCTGCATCATAAGTTCGGGATTAGCCTTGATGCAGCTAAGACAATAAGAGGGCTTGTAGATATTATTCATCCAACACTATTTCATGTTTCCGTTCTATTTCTGATTATCGCCATAATTTTTCGTCGGAGATCTAAACGTTCTAATATATCAAGTCCAGGCAAAATAGTTACTGAAGAAAAAAAGAAAGTCGCGCCGAGCTCAGCCTCGAAATCCAGGCCGCAGCCTGTGCCGTATAAGGGATTTGTCTACCTTCCCCTGATTGCCGGCTGGCTGGTGCCGGGCGGCGGGCATTTTCTGCTGCGCAAGTGGGTTCGCGGTGCTCTGCTGGCGGCATCAATCCTGGGAATGTTTGTGCTGGGAGTGGCCATGCAGGGCAAGGTCTACGCCAGCGTGCATGAGATTCTGGACATGCTGGGAATGGTAGGCGACCTGGGCATCGGGTTGCCTTATCTCCTCAGCCGGATGATGGGCCTGGGCGATGTCCAGGTACAGACAACCATTGCCGACTGGGGCACACGCTTCATCGTCGTGGCCGGCCTGCTGAACGTGATTGCCGCCGTGGACGCGCACAATCTGCGCACCGGGAGGAAATCCTGATGGGTGCTCTGGTTTTTCAACCCTCTCACTTCACGGCGGTTCTGCTCTTCTCTCTGTTTGCATCCACCGTCTTCGGCATCACCCAACGCGAGAAGCCGCGAGACATGATCCGCTACGGAATATATTGCTTTGTGCTCTTTGTGGCCGCGGCGATTGCGCTGAGCTGGGTGATGTATTTTATCGCGCGATAATTTCTCACTGACGAAGCAGCCTTATGAACAAGCTCTGGCACACACAGAACAAGATGCCGCCCAAGGCAACGCTGGAGCAGCGCATCCAGTGGCACAAGGAACATCAGTTGCATTGCGCCTGCCGGAAAATTCCCACGAGTTTATTACCCTTCATTAAGCCAGGAAATTGATTCTTTGGCCGAATTGCGCCGGATCGCCTAGATTCCGAAAAATCTCAGGCAAAACTGCCGCGATGCCAGACGGCGGCGTCGAAACGGTGTGCGCAGTCGTAGCCTTCGGTGCGGTAAAGATCGATGGCCTCGGTGTTGGCCTCGGTAACGGTGAGGGAGATCTCGTTGACGCCCAGGCGCAGGAAGCCGGAGGAGGCCAGGTTGAGCAGCATGCGTGCCAGGCCGCGGCGGCGGAACTCAGGGCGAACGCAAAGCTGGGTAATGTGGCCGCTCTGCGGGCTGACGCGAGAGCCCAGCACCAACGCCACCATCTCCCGGCTGGTGCGATCCATGACAACGTGCGAAACCTGCGCGGAAAAAGCTCCGCAGCCGGAAAAGCGGACGATGTTGTTGAGAAAGCGCATTGAACCGTTGACCGATCGGTATTGGTCATTGACCACGCTGTCGGGATGGCCGTTGTAAGAGGCGGCGATAAGCCGCCCGGCAAGGTTCATGTCCTCCTCGCGCCACGGGCGCAGATCCAATCCTGTGGGGAGGCTCACGTGGGACGCGGGATAGTAGCCCGCGAGCTGCCGCACCATGAAGAGTCGCTGATGAATCTGGAAACCCGCATCGAGAAAAACGCCGGCGTAGGAACCCGAGGGATGCAACAGCAGTTGCGACTCCACGCGGTCCACCTGGGGCGAGTTCACCAACAGCTCAATCAGGTGCAATAGCAGCGTATCCTCAACCTGGCGTGCGGATCTGCCCTCAGCGTGGGGGCCGGGCAAGGCAAAGACATCGCCGATGACCGCCTTGGTCTCTTCATAGACACAGAAAACATAGCCGGTGATCCGGCCTGCCTCCACGGCCGCGTAGCCGGGCAACATGCGGCTGTCGAGATACTGCAGCAGCAGGTTAGTCGAGGCATGGTAATCCCAATGCAGGCGCTGCTTCCATAGTTCGCCCTCCGCCTCCAGCACAGGGCGCAACACCGGCGCGGCAAAGTGCCGCAGGTCGAGGATCTCGAAGGAAGCGCCCGTTGTCATGGCCCTCCTGTGACGATACTTGACGGTTACCGGCTGCTCACGCTGTAGACCATCAGGCCCTGCTCCGGCCAACTGAAGAGCTGCTCATAGTGCCTGTCTCCCAGCAACTCTTCGAGCGCGGCTGTGGTATGCAGGTCTGTGCCGCCCTTTCCGGTCACCTGCGCCACCAGCAGGTGTTGTTGTTCAGGCACGCCTTTCACGGTGTAGTTGACCACCTCGCGATTGCGGTAGAAGGCGAGCCCGTACTCGACATCTCGTCTGACGCGAAAAACGGCCACTGTTTCGTTATCCGGAGCGGAGGCAGCCAGCCGCTCGGCCAGCGGCCGCGCGGAGTAGGAGCGATCCAGCAGGTTAATCACCTGTTTGGTTTGAGGAATGGCTGGAATGCCGAAGAACGGACCGACGCCATAGAGATAAAAGACCAGCACAATCAACACCATGGAGGTAACCAGGCGCAATCGGGCCGCGCCGAAGCCTTTGACCACGACAATAATCAGCAGCGCCGCGCCGAAGGAGGCCAGCAGGGCCACGGTAAGCGCCGGCCACGGGGGCATCACTCGAATGAAGTCACCGATAAACTCGCGGATAAAGGTAAAGAACTGGGAGACCCCCAGCGCAGGCAGTGGCGGCATCTGCGGGCCGTGAGCCACAAACCAGGGCATCAGTAGCGCAACCATGGTCATCACGCCGCAGACCGTCGCGTGGCTCACCAGCACCCAGAGGCGGATTCCCTGCTGCCGGCGCCGCGCTATAAAGTCGCCGGTAAGGATGGTAATGGGCGGAATGGAGGGCAGAATGTAGCCCGGCAGCTTGGATTGAGAGAAGGAGAAAAATACGATGGGAATCAGCGCCCAAATGACTAGAAACTCCGGAAATGCATCGCCGGGCTGGCCGGGGCATCGCTTGCACGGGCCGAAGTGGCGCGCACGCCACTCGCAGAACGAGGTCCGGATTCCGTCGATGAGCGCACGCACCGCAATCACTGTCCAGGGCATCACGGCCAGCAGCGCCACCACCAGGTAATACCAGAATGGCTGTTTATGCTCGTAGAGATCGGTGGTAAATCGCTCCAGGTTGTGTTGCAGGAAAAACACCCGGAAAAAGTCGGGATTCTGATGCTGCACGGCGATGAACCAGGGCAGCACGATGGCCAGGTACAGCAGCACTCCCGGCCACCAGAAGGAGCGCCGCAGAAGCGACCACTCACGCCGCAGGAAGGCGAAAGCGGCAATGATCACGATAGCCAGGAACGGCGCCACCGGACCCTTGGCCAGCGTGGCTACGCCGGTGAAGAAGTAAATGTCGAAGAGCCAGAACTTGGAGTCGGTCTCGTACCAGGCGTACCAGCCCAGCAGGCCGATAGCCAGGGGCGCCGCCATCTGCATATCCGTAGAGGCGCCGCGAGCAAAGCCGATGATGCCGGCGCACGCGACCGTAATCAGCGCAGCGTCCAGATGGCCGCCGGGACGGAATCGCCGCATATGTAGGTAGATGAGGGCCACCATGAAGAAGGCGAAGGTGGCCGAGGGCAGGCGCGCCACCCAGTCATGCACGCCAAAGTCCTGAAAAACGAACATTGCCCGCCAGTAGTAGAGGGCCGGTTTCTCCAGCCAGGGCTTTCCATACAGGTAGGGGGTAACGCAAGGACTTAGCCAGACCTTCATCGCCCGCCAATAGCATACGACCGGCTGCCCCGAATGAAATAGGTCGTAGACTGTGAAGGAGGAACAGGCTCTGAACTGGTTCTTCAGCGTGGGCGTGGCGTCGAACCGGTCCAGCATTTCGTGCGCGATCTGCGCATAGCGAGGCTCATCGGCGCCCACCAGGCCCAAGCCGGCGCCGCCCACCAGGGGGGTCTGTCCGTAGAGAAGAAAAAAGAGAACAAAAACGAGAAATACGGATGCCTCACGCACCGTGGCCCAACGGGGCAGCTGTATGCGCCAACCTTGTGATAAATCCGAGCCGGATGGTTCCTGATAAGTATCCACTACCAGTGTTTCTCCAACAGGGCCTTGCCTGCCTCACACTGGCAGGCGATGCCGGTTTTGGTCAGGTCGGATGGGGGAGCTGACCAGCCCTTCTGGGGTCCAAATTCTCTTGAAACGCGGAGGCCGGGCTGCGCCTCGACAGGCTCAAGGCTAACAGATTTGGGCGGAATCGTAATGGACTTATGGACCATCTTGTTCAGGGGGCGATTGCAGCGCGGCCGACTTCTGGCGTTTGCGATGCCGGTTCATCAGCTCATCGATGCGCGCCTGAAAGCGGCCCGAGCGGTCGGCAAGAAAGCTGAGTTCGGGCACGTGGCGCACGCCCATGCGCTCCTTGAGTTCATAGCGGATGTAGCCCTTGGCGGCCTCCAGGCCAGCCACCGTCTCTTCCTCGGCTGTGGCAATGTCCTTGACAGCGCTGTCGACGGCCACATACACCCGCGCCGATTTGCCGCCGGGATTCAACGCCACTTCGGTTACGTAGCAGAGATTGATGCGCGGGTCCACCAGTTCGCCCTCGATGAGAACGCCGATCTCATCGCGCAGCGTCTGCGCCACGCGGTCCTGATGGTGTTTTCGTCCTCTGTGTTCGGGCATGGCTCCCTCTCCTGATCCAGGCAGACCATTCAGCATAGCAGAGAAGAGGGCAGGTATCACCGCACTCCAGGCCGGTTGAACCTGCCGCCAGTTGTCCTATGGCGCATTTGCCTCCGGTTTGGCTCGTTCATCCGCCCAAGAGCCTGAACTGGCGATTACCAATTCGCGTGCTCGGAAAATATTCTCGGGAATAGATTCCAATTGCTTCTCTTACACCTGTGCGCTATCCTAAGCGAGTTTCCTGGCGCGCCGAACCGAAATTCCCCAGATGCACGCCGGGAACGGAGGTCTATAGTATGTCCCTGCGTTTCCTTGCACACTGTGCCGCTTGTGCCGTTTTACTGGCGGCTTGCGAAACTTCCCTGCGGGCGCAAACCGCTCCCGCGCCTACCGCCTACACCATTACAGCCACCAATTCCATGATGGTCGCCGGGCAGGTCACCAAGACCTACCGGCTCGGATCCAAAGCGCTCGTCGACCAGTCCAATGCCGCCGACCCCAAAGCGCCTCACATACGCAGCCTCTACGATCTGGCAAAGCATACGAACCTCACCTGGTCCTGGCCCGACTTCTCCGGCGGCTGCGGGACAGGCGCCTTCTCCGGCGACTGGGGCGATCCATTCGTGTTCTCCGCCAGTCTGCTCGACGACCTGAACAAGCAAAACCCCAAGCAGGTGGGAACCACGACCGTTCTTGGCTTTTCCGCCAAAGTTCTGGAGGTTTCCAGCCCGGATGGAACAATGAGAGTATGGGTCGATACGAAATACGGCCTGCTGCTCAAGGCTCAGTCGATCCCGCCCAATGGCGCGCCTCGAACCATAATTGAAGTTACGGAGATGAGTTTTGCCCCGCCGCCGGCTTCGGTCTTCGCTGTGCCCGCCAACTGCGCCGCCGCCGCTGCCGCCCCGTTACCTCCCACTGAAGCGGAGCGCATTGCCGCCGAGACCGGCGACAGCGCCGACAACTATGTCAATGCCATCTACGGGCCCGGATCGAAGAACTCCTGTGCCGTGATCCTGCGCGTGGTTCGCGCCGGAACCATGACTCCCATCACCAACAGGCTCCAGGTGGCCATCGACACAAGCTACAACGTCGACAACCCGCCTCACTACGTCTACGGCATGGGAACCGACGGCACTCAGACATTTTCCGGCGGCGGCATTCATGAGATCACCAATCAGATCCACAACGGCATAGTGCGCCTCGGTATTCCGCCCGCCTACTTCATGCTGGATGTGAATCTGATGAAGCCCGGCACCGGAGCAAGCGAGGCACTCATCTACCGCCAATGCTTTGCGCCCACAACCATTCTTCTCTTTGTGGTTAAGGATGCCGACAACCCCTCTGCTGGCGGTGACTTTCTGTGGGTGAAGTCGGGTAAGTACGCGACACTCCCGCGCTGAAAGCGAATGGGCGCTTCAGCTGGTACGGAAAGTGCGGAACCAAAAAGCCGTAGTTGCGGAGACTTGTCGCCGTTGGGAACAACGCGATCTCGGACTACTGATTCCATCATTCACGTTTTCAATCCATTCCCCGAAAGGAAAAATCGAAACGATGAAATTGACCACAATGCTGAACTACGGCGGCAACTGTGCGCAAGCTCTTCGCTTCTACGAGGAGCACTTGGGCGGAAAAATCAGCTTTATGATGACCTATGAGCAGATGCCGGAGCCGAAAAACATTCCGCCGGGATGCGAGCGAGGCATTCTCCACGCAAGCATCCGGATAGCAGATTCGACGATTATGGCGTGCGACTCTCCACCTGATCGCTTTCAGCCCATGCGCAGCGTCTATCTTGCTCTGTCTGTCGACAGCAATGAGGAAGCGGAGCGCATTTATGCCCTGCTCTCGGAGGGTGGTGAGATCTTCATGAAAATGGAGGAGACGTTCTTTGCCTTCCGCTTCGCCATGCTCAGGGACAAGTTCGGCACATCCTGGATGATCATTCACGAAAAGCCCATGCCTCGGGCCTGAAGAACGGTCGATGTACCTGAATCGCGCAAGAAACGGAGCTTTAGCTGTTTCCTTTCCCCTGTCCCCTGTTCTTTCAGCTCTCGACGTAGTCCCAAAAGGCGTCGGCCAGCTCCGCGCCGTGTTCGTTGAGGATGCGGCGGGCGGCACGCTCCACTTCTTCGATGAGCCCGTGCAGATAGTCGCGGGAGCGGGAGATGGCCACCACGCCCAGGGTGGCCGACTGCCATGTCACCGCCTCGTCCATCTCCGCCACCGAGACGTTGAAGCCCTGGCGAATCTGGTCCTTAAGCGAGCGCACCACCTGCCTCCGGTCCTTGAGCGACTGGGCGTGCTCGATGCGGATTTCGAGCGTAAGATGAGCGACGGGCATGGCATCAAAGGACTTACACCGACAGTGTAAGGCCATTCCTTGCTGCCGTGGGCATTTTTTCTTTGCCGGGTGACCCCAGATCCCTCGCTTTTGGGGACCTGGGAATCACAAACCCTTATGGCGCAAAGCGCGTCCGCCTGGACGGCCAGTCCCCGCACCGCAGGTGCTTGCAGATTATTTCCCCTTCTCGGCGCACAATCAAAGTAATCACAAGATGACGCCGCTCCCGATCCTTGACAACTGAAAACTGTCCGCGACATCTAAAAACCGCATCTTTTCGCCTCTACCACTTCCGCAACCAATTCATAAACCATGAGTTAACTCCCCAAGCAGGCAAAATAATGCACAAATGTTTATCCCATTTTCGCCTTTTAGGCCGCAAACCAAAATCTCTAACAGCCCTGGGATCAACAACATAACAATTATTCAATGGCAAAAAAAGGCGAAACCCAAACGCGGGAATTCTCGCCGGATGAGCCGGGTGGAGCTCGATAAATACGAAAGTAACCATCTTGGGATCAATAACATAACCAATCCGTAAGGGCAAACATAAGGCGAAACTCAAACGCGGGAATTCGGCCGGCGGGAAGGACCTGTGCCAGCCTATCGTAAAGGAAAAGCTCTATTCCGCAAATTGCGCCAACTGCTCCGGCGCGGGTTTGGGGGTGAACAGGCTGACCACGATCATGGCAGCGACAGCCACGGGAAGCGCCAGGAAGATGGCGTCGCGGTCGGCCAGGATCTGCGGAAAGCGGTCCCTGACCGCATGAATGTCCCAGACCAGGGTGACCACGGTTCCCGCACCGATGGCCGCCACCGCGCCCCAGGCCGTGACCCGCTTGGAGAAAAAGGCCGCCAGCACCACAGGGGTCAGCGACGCGGCATAGACGGTATAAGCCCACAGCATGGTGTGAATCACGCTCTCTGCGTGGAGCGACTGGTAGAGCGCCCAGCAGCCCAGCAGCACCACCGCCAGCCGCGAGACGATCAGAACGCGTTTATTCGAGGCTCCCGGCGCAATGTAGCGCGAGAATACGTCGTTGACCAGATTGGTGGCCGGCGAGAAGAGGTAGTTGGAGGCCGCCGACATCACCTGGGCAAAGACCGCTCCCAGCAGCAGCGCGCCCATCAACGCGGGCAGTCCGTGGCGCGCCGTGTAGGGGATGATCTCGTGGGGCAGTTTGGCCACTTCGCCGGAGGAGTGGTAGAGAGCCGTGCCAAAGACAGCGATGCAGACGATCAGCGTCTCCAGCAGGATTGCGCCCACAAACCAGCCCACCACCGAGAGGCGCGCGTCCCGCTGCGTCTTAGCCGAGAAAAACTTCTGATACATCACCTGGTTGCCCAGCAACAGCAGCATGGTGGGAACCAGGAATTCCAGGCCGCGGATGACGCCGAAGCCCACCGGCTGGAGCACATGGTCCGGGCTCATGCGGTAGTTGCCTAGCAACTGAAAGTACTCCGGCGGAAGCGCGTGATGCAGGCCAACCCAGCCGCCCGCTTTGAAGTAGAGCATGGGCGCGGCAATGAGGCAAATAGTGGTGACCATCGAGCCGATCACCATGTCCATGTAGGCCACCGACGACATCCCGGCCAGCGCCGTAGTGAAGATGACAAAGGCGGCGATGATGTAGGTGCCCATCACCGGCGACAGCGTCTCGGGAAAGATCAGGTGCAGCACGTTGCCGCCGCCGGTGAATTGGTAGCTGGCGATTCCCACGTAGGCGAAGAGGATGGCAATCGTGCCCAGCACCCGCGCTGTCTGGTTGTAGCGAACCTCGAGCAAATCGGGCAGGGTAAACTGCGCAAATTTGCGCGCGCGTGGCGCAATGAAGTAGATGAGCAGCAGCGCCAGCCAGCCACCGGCCGGCTGCCAAAGCGCGGCAAAGCCATTCTGGTAGGCGTTTGCCGCCCCGCCAAAGAGTGATCCTCCGCCGATCCACGAGCTGAGCAGCGTGAGTACCAGCACAATGGCCGGCAGCGAGCGCCCAGCCACCAGGTAATCGGCCTTGGTCTTAACCTGCGAGGTGCGATAGAGCGCAACCGATAGCAGCGTAACGACAATGACAGCCAAAACGGCTACATAAAGATAAGACATCCGCGGGAACCCTCTCTTCAATCAGAGCGTTGCCGCCAGTGTACCGGATGCGGGCAACGCCCGGCGCGGCCGCTCGGGCAAGATATCAATTGACCCCCATCCAACGAGTTGGTAGAATATAACTGCGGGGTGGAGCAGCCCGGTAGCTCGTTGGGCTCATAACCCAAAGGTCGCTGGTTCAAATCCAGCCCCCGCAACCAAAACCCCCGCCGAATCCCTCCCACCGAAATCCCTATTGAAAATCAATCGCAGACATAGCTGTGCCTCGATTGGGTAATTCAAGGCCTGTTGAGTCGCTTGAGCCCCTGCCGCGCCAGATCAGCGATGGCTTTGGCGAGAGGGACTGAAGCGTTAAGCGACTCCGGCCGTTCCAGGCGTAGATTCAGTTTTTTAGCAAACTCGCGGAAGAGAATATCCACGTCGTAGAGGATTTCGACGTGGTCGCAGAGAAAGCCAACGGGCTGAAGCAGGACCGTCTTTGCTCCGGAGGCGGCAATGGATTCCAGAGTCTCTTCAACGGTGGGTCCCAGCCACGGTCCTCCGCTGGCGCCCTGGCTCTGAAATGCGAAAAACCACTGTGGAATCTCCGGCATTTGGGCGGCAACCAACTCCGCAGTACGCCGGGCCTCCTCAGCATAAGGATCGGCGGGCTGGCCCTCGGTAGCCTGCACGGTCCTGCATGGGACGCTGTGCGCTGTAAACAATACGGGGACTGGCGCGCCAACTTCCGCGCTGAGGCGGCTCCAGGCCGGGCGAAGCCGCGCGGCGAATGCAGCTATGAGGAGCGGATGTTGCGCCCAACCCTCGGTAAAGTCGATGCGCAGGCCTGACGCTTCGGCGGCAATCGCACCTTCCAGCGCCCGGCGATAGAGGCCCACACTGGTGCGCGAGTTCTGCGGCGCAAGGCAGAGAACCGCGGCCGCTTCCACGCCGTCCGCGCGCATCTGCCGGACGACATCCGTGATATAGGGCCGCCAGTTGCGCATTCCGACATAGACGGGAATGCTCTCGCCGCCAGAGGCCAATTCCGCTTCGACCATGCGCGCTTGTTTGAGGGTGATCTCCGTCAGAGGGCTGTGGCCGATGAGCGCATATCGGCGCTGAATCTCCTCTACAACCTCAGGCGGTAGCGGCCGGCCTCCGGTCACGTTGCTGAGGTATTCAGGAATCTGCTCGACCTTCTCGGGCGTGCCGTGGGCCAGCAGGAGAACGGCCTGGTTAGCCATTGATGTTCTCCAGCCGGAACTCGCGCACCATGCGCACCACTGCCTGCACGTTTTCAACCGGCGTGCCGGGAACAATTCCGTGGCCCAGGTTGAAGATGTGGCCAGGGCGTCCGTTTGCGGCGAGCAGAATCTCGTGGACCCTCTGCTCCAGAACCTCCAACGGGGCAAAGAGCGTGATGGGATCGAGGTTCCCCTGCACCGCATGGCTGTGTCCCACGGCGCGCCAGCCTTCGTCGAGTGGCTGCCGCCAGTCCAGGCCGATGACATCGGCTCCGGTTGCGGCCATCTCGCCGAGCAGGCCCGCCGTATCGACGCCAAAGTAGATCACCGGCACGCCCATCTGCTGAACGGAATTAATGAGGCGCATCGAGGCCTCAAGGGCGTAATCGCGATAGTCGGCCAGGCAGAGCGAGCCCACCCAACTGTCAAAAATCTGGATTACATCCGCGCCGGCAGCCACCTGCATGCGGCAATATTCCGTTAGCACCACGACGATCTTGTCCAATAGGCTGCGCCACGCAGTGGTCTCCGCATACATCATCCGCTTGGTGTGAATGTAATTCTTGGAGCCGCCGCCCTCGATCATGTAGCTGGCCAGCGTGTAGGGCGCGCCGCAGAAACCGATGATGCCAAGCTTGTTTCGAAAATGCGCGGCCACCTTCTCGATGGCCTTGGCTACGTAGGCCAGGTCGCCGGCGCAGTCGGTACGGAGGGAGTGAACATCGGCGGCGGTGCGCAGCGGATGATGCACTACCGGCCCCTCTCCCGCCTGGAACTCGAAATCCAGGCCCATCGGCTCCAGCGGCAGCAGCAGGTCGGCGAAGATGATGGCCGCGTCCACGCCCAGCTTCTCGGCGGCGGTGATGGTGACCTCGGCGGCAATCTCCGGCTGCTTGCAGATCTCCATCAGGGTGTGGTGCTTGCGGATCTCGCGGTACTCCTGCATGTAGCGTCCGGCCTGGCGCAAAAACCACACCGGCGTGCGGTCCACCGGCAGGCGCAGGCATGCGCGCAGAAAGCGGCTGCCGTCAAGAGGGTCGTCGGAGAGTAGCGAATGCATACAGAGATGATTTTACCGGGCCGGACGGGACGTGCCCGATCCAGGAGTTTTATCGGGGGAAGGAGACGCTCAAAGCAAAGAGCGAGCCCGGCATTTGACCATTTCATGGAAATCTCAGTAGTATGTTCGCTGATATTATTTCCTTTGAAAAAGGAGCGCTCAAATGCATCACACTCTACTCCGCGGTATTGTCCGGGATTGCCGCATCCGGCACATATTTCACGCAACCGCAACCATCCTACTCGCCTGCTGCGCGCTGGCGCTTTTCGGCATTCCGCCGGTAGCGGCAGCCAAGGACGCCCCCGCCGTGGCGCCCACGCCATCTGCCGGCAAGGCAATGGTCTGCATCTATCGTGTATACCGGTTTACCGGCTCCGCCGCCCATGACAATCTTTATGTCAACGGCGTCTTTCTGGCTAAACTTCTCAACAGTGAATATGCATGTATGGAGGTATCGCCGGGCACTGTCGTCGTCTCCGGATTGCCGGACATGTACTACGGAGGCATTGTCCAGTCCGCCGGCGCGGCGTTAAGCGAGGCCAGAAAGAAGGAGAACGAGCGGCTTCGGATCGAAGCGGAAGCGGGCAAGACCTATTACATGAAATGGACTTCGGAAGCGATGGCCACGGGCATCAAAGTGACGCTCGAGGATCCCGCCACCGGAGCCAAGGAGATGAGCAAGCTGCATCCTTCCAAGCCCCCGGAGAACAAGGAGAAAGTGAACTAGCAGGTAAAATTAGATCACTCAGGCAGACTGACTGAGAAGGCCGCGAATATCCTTCAGCAGCCGGAAGAGATGATAGGGATCGGTGGGTGAGGGAACAAAGTCGAAGTGCTCGTAGAAGGCCCGGGCCTGGTCGTCCTTGGCGTGAACGGCAAAGGCCCGAATGCCGGCAATCTCCGCCGCCTGCAACGTACGCAGCATGGCATCCTTGAGAAGCCCGGCCCCCAGTCCCTTGCCTTGCCATGCTGTCGCAATCGCCAGGCGGGCCAATAGCATGATGGGAACCGGATGACGCGCTAGTCCTTTAGTCAGGCGGTGGGGTGCGTCATCGAAATCCACCTGCCCGACGGCCAGTGTGTAGTAACCGGCAATTTGCCCGTCAGCCAGGGCAATACACGTTTGCGAAGCTCCCGCCTGCTGGTTTTGCAGCGCATAGCGAATCAGAAATCGATTGAGAGGCTCGCGTCCGCAATCGAATCCATCGACAACGTGGGTGCGGTCGAGCTTTTCTATGCGTAATTCAGCCACCTAGACGCCGCCCTTTTCAAATACGCTTGGCTCATTCAGTAGCCGGGCGAGGCGCGATGCAGGTCTGGGAGGCGTATCCAGGGCGGCTTGAAATGCCTCCCACTGCTCGGCGTTCAACCCGAAACGCCGACGATCCGGCAGGGTCTCCTCCGCGCGCGCTAAAGCGCTTTCCAGCACAAAATCGCTGACAGGCCTGCGCGCGGCCTGCGCGGCGCTTTGTAGTGCGCGCTTAGCCGACCGGCTTAGACGGAGGTCCAACTTCTCTGTACGCTTTTCTGGGCGTGTTGCAGTGCTGGACATGGCTTACCTCTGTAAATTCCTATCTCCCATGATGATAGCACGTTTGCCCGACAATGTCTGGCAATCATACGTGCGTTGTCACCAAGCAGCAACTTCGCTGGTAATCCGGTGGCGGCTACGAAATCCAGTTGGAGCATAGGCTTTTGCGCCGCCATGCGCCGTCCACCTTCTCCAGAATGACGGTGCCGCCGTTGCCGCACAGCGATCCGCAAAAGAAGCGGTAGGAGACGATGGCGTGCTTGTGCTCCTTGTCGAAGCGAATCTCGCTCAAGGTGACCAGGCCGTGGGCGAAGCCGTTGCGAACCGCATCTTCAATCGAGCGGCCTTCGCCGATGGTCTTCTCGGGATCGTTCTCCGCCACCTCCCTATGTTGCCTCTCCGGATCGACGAGGCCGATCTTGTCCGATCCCAACTGCGGGAGGTCTGCAGGCCGGAAGCGATGCACGACGCCGGGCAAGACCGGTTCAAGGTTCAGATCTTTGCCGCAATCGCCGGCGTCAAAGGCTCCGCTGGTAGGGAAGGGGGTTGTCTGAACGGATAGATTGATTGCGCTTACCTCGTTTTCCATCCAGCCGTGCAGCACTACCCTGTAGACAGCCAACTGCTCGACGGTGAGCGGCTGGTCGCTGACTTTGGGCTTTGTATCCGCATCCTCCTGCGCGGCGGCCAGCACCGGAAAAACAAGCAATAGTGCCGCTAAACAGGTCCCCATGGCCGCAAATCTTAGCCAAACTGCTAATCTCGCATCGTTCCTGCCCATTGCATTCCTCCCTTAGAACGAATCCGTGAGCATGTAACTCACTCATTGGACGCTGCAGCCTCAATCATGCATCAAACTCACTGAGAAAAGTCGGGCCTACCGCGTCTCGACGCGGAGAATGCGAATCTTCGGGTAAGCGCCGTCCCATAGGGGAGTGACGCCATCGATGATCAGGCGGAAGTCCTTCTCGCCGCCGGGAGCAAGCGGGGCCGCGGAGACCGGTTCCACGTCAATATAGGGCTCGCGCATGCGGATGAGCATAAGCGGCACGGTCTCGTTCTGCGCCACCTCATGGGCAAAGTCGCGGAAGAGCACCTGCACGGTGACGGCAGTGACGGTGCGGGCGCCCTGGTTGGCGATGTGGCCATCCAGGTAGGTGACCTTGCCTCCGGCCAGGTTGCTGGATTCGCTCATGGCCAGGCCGGTCAGCGAGAGGCTGCCCGCATAGGGGTCCAGGGGCGCAGAGATCGGCATCATCGTGGTCTTGCCGCGGGCGTTTCCATATTCCAGAATCAGGATAGCCGCGGTAGTAACCACTAGGACGATTACTGCAGCCAAACCCAGCGGCAGCCAGTTGCGTGTTTCCTTCTCGGCGGAAGGGGTAAATCCGGAACCAGTGCTCACGAGCGAAATTTTACACCCGTAAAAGAAAAGAAACCCCTTGCCCCCCGTTTTTTAAGGAATTATGATGGTATGCCGTTGAGTGGAACATAATCGAGTTGGTTTACAGGTATTTCCGGCCAGGAGGAATGAATGCCGCAAGACAATCCTCGGGATAAGAAGTCAGTCTATACATATGCGGGCAACTCGCCGGTTGAAGAGTATCTCGAAGTTGCAAGTATCTATAACAAGGAGGCTAAACAACTGTTTGAGCGTGCCCAGCAGGCACTGGCTGAGGACCGGCAGGAGGAAGCCCGATTATTGACGGATATAGCTATCTCGCGGCGGGAAAAAGCAGAAGAATATGAGAAGGCTGCCAAAGAAAATAGCGACGACCCGATTGTGACCGAAATTCTGGGTTATCAGCAAGAACTGCGCGACAACTATATCCCTCATACACCTACCTACACCGCGCCAGAAGATGATCTTCCTCAAGACTGGTTAAAGGAGTATAAACGCCCCCCTTTAGGACGCTTTGCCCGCCTTGTTGCGTGGTTCGGGAGCTGGATCTCGTAATGTACTGGCTGTGCCCCTGAACAGGCGTTTCACTCTTCCAGGCATATGGGCCGGCCCGGCGGAAACCGGCAAAATACTACGATAGCCAAACCCATCAGCAATCGGCACGTTCTTCCATTTCACTGGAAAAGGCGAGTTCCGGTGCTATCTCCTGCAAAAGTATCTGCGGCACCCGTTACCAAAGGAATTTCTCACTTCGAATGTAATTCAGATGCTTTTTCATTCCTGACCGATAAGAAAATCAACATCACAAATTGTGCGGTTCACCGCCTGTGTCCAGCATCTTATTGGAAGATTCTGTGTCTAAATATGCAGGAGTGAGAACCGGCCAGGTCTAGAATGCGTACCCCTTGCCGGAAGGCATTGAAAGGCAGGCTAGCGATGCAGAACTATTCCCCGGATGCATCCATTTCCATGGCAGCGCCCACTGGTGAGCAAAGAAGCCACCGGCAGGCAGAGGACCTTGTGTACCAGGGTGTCACGGTCATCGCAATTCTACTGGTGCTTGGGACTCTTTGGATCTTTTGAGGCCTGAAACCGTCTGCTAAGAAGTGCGGCTGGGAGGTTATGAACTCGATCCGGCGCGCGCTGTCCTGCGCGTAAAGTCTTTTCGAAGCGACTGTATCAAAACACGACAATCTGCCCTGAAACGCTACAGTTTTCCTGCTAACAGCCTCGATTTTCGCATGGATTGTATCGAAACGATACAAGATCCCGGGATGTTGACTCACCCAAATCTGGCACGCTTGACTGTTTGGCGGAAGTCTTCGCCGACCATTTCGACACGAACGCACATTTCGGCCAGCCGCGACCTCATGCGGTCGCCAATGCGGTCGCCCAGCGTGTCTTCGTTCTTGGCGGGCTTGTTACTCTTCTCATCGGCTTTGAAACCGGCGCCGGCCGGCAGGTCGGGATAGTTAGTAGTGATGATGGTGGTCTGCTTGTCGTTGTAGCGGGTGTTCAGAATCAGCGCCACTGTGTCCCATACCCACTCGTTTGGCTTTTGCGCGCCCAGGTCGTCCAGCACCAGCACCTCGGCGGCAAAGACCGGCTGGAGCAGTTCCAGTTCCGTGGTCTGCACCTGCGGGTTGTAGCTGTTCTGGATGCTCTTGAGCAGCTCGCGATAGTCGCAGAAGAGGCCGTGAACGCCCCGCTCAACCACCAGCCTGCGCAGCACTCCCACTGCCAGATGGGTCTTTCCTACGCCGATGGAGCCGGTAAAGAGCAGTCCCTTGCCCGCAGTGTCGACTGGATAGGCTTCGACAAATTTGCGCGCGGTCAAGAGCGCCCGGCTGAGCGAGGCATCGGCGCCGCGAAAGGCGGGCTGGAATCCGTCCAGGGTGTATTGGCGGTAGCGCTCGGGGATGAGTGCCGCGGCCAGGCGGCGCTCCTCGCGTTCCATCTCCTGGCATTCGCAGGCGCGCGAGACCCATTGGCCCTGCGCGTTGACCACCCGCACCAGCCCCAACCCATCGCAGATCTTGCATACGCTCATCTGGATTCAAGCCTAGCGCAAGAGGGGCGCGGGCGCTGCGGTGGAGGTTTGGGGACAGAATGTGGAAAAAGCCGTGGCCAGGTTCGTGCTCCTTTGCCTACAATCAGATTCGCTTGCAAAGAAGCGGTTTACACCGCATTAAGGATGGTAACCCAGCCGTGAATCGAACTATGTTACGCAGTGTTTTCGCCGCCATTGCCCTTTGTTGCCTGCTCATCCCAGCCGTGATACGGGGCCAGGAGCCGGGAAGCAAGCCGGAGACCCAGGCTCCAGCGCCTCCACAAGCTACGCCCAGGCCTATAGCGCCTCCTCAGTTGAACGACTATTGGACGAAGCACGATGAGCTGTTGAAGGTGGATTTTGGGTGGCTGGGGAAGTTCAAGGAGGCTGACGCCGCACTGGCGCCGCCTGCCGAGGGCGAGAACCGCGTGGTCTTCATGGGCGACTCGATTACCGAGGGCTGGCATTTTACCGGGCCGCAGGGCTCGTTCCTGGGCAAGCCGTACATCAGCCGGGGCATCAGCGGGCAGACCACGCCTCAGATGCTGGTGCGCTTCCGGCAGGACGTGATTGCCCTGAAGCCGAAGGTGGTGGTGATCCTGGCCGGGACCAACGATATAGCCGGCAATACAGGGCCTGAGACGCTTGAGCAAATTGAAGACAACCTGGCCTCGATGGCGGACCTGGCGACGGCCAACCACATCCGCGTGGTGCTTTGCTCGATTCTGCCTGCCTTCGATTACTGGTGGAGACCGGGACTGACGCCTGCGCCCAAAATTGCGGCCATCAACGCCTGGATGAAGGCCTACGCGGCAGAGAAGGGCTACGTCTACGTGGACTTCCACACGGCAATGAAGGACGAACGGGATGGGCTGCCCACAATGTTGAGCCGGGATGGAGTGCATCCGCTGCCGGCGGGCTACGCCGTGATGACGCCGCTGGTGGAGGCGGGGATCGAGAAGGCGCTGGAATAGGTACAGATTGGCCTATTGCCGTTGTCCGGACGCTGGCCGGAGCTCGCGCAGACGCACCTCGCCGCGGGTGCGCCGGACGGCGTAGATGTGCATGCCATTAACCAGCAGTTGGGCGCCGATGGGAAAGTCCGCAATCCATTCGTCATCTTCCGTCTGGCCCCAATACTCTAACCTATCCGGATTCGTACCCTTGATGTGCGGGTCCTTGAATTCCTTGGATTTTTCGCGGTATGCGGTCATATCCACCACGACAAGGAATCCGCGACCGTATGCGGCCACGTTGATGAAAGTGGCACCGCCCACCGTTTTGGCCCTCCATTTCTCTTCCCCGGTCGCGGCGTCCAGACGAACAAAGAGCAGGTCGTAGCCGACAACTCCGATTTCGTTGGTTTCCGCGTTATAGGCAGGCTCGGAGGTCAGCGTTTCTCCGTCGGTGACGTACTTCCAGAGCTGTTTCCCAGAAGCGTCGAGCATGTACACAGTGCCAAAGCGGCTCAGCAGGAGCCGGCCATCAGGCAGTGCAACGGAGCGAATTCGGTCGTCCGGCCAGACGTCTCGTTTCTGCGGTGTGAATGTCAGTTCCGGGCCGAAATGCCGCTCGGGCGGGGTTTGCGCAAACTGGGCCGGGGCATGGGTGGATAAGGCGAGGAAGGCAAGCACCAAGAAACGCAATCTCATGCAGCGAATTGTAATGCATTCAGCGGCGTGTGTAGATTGCGCAAATACCCCAATCCCCCTACAATAGAGACATTGCAGGAAAGGTTTGTCTTTAGAGATGCCCAAGGAAAAAATTCATCCCAACTACGCCGCGGTGCGCGTGAAGTGCGCCTGCGGAAACACTTTTGAGACCTGTTCGACCCACAAGGGCGACATACACCTGGAAATCTGCTCGGTTTGCCACCCGTTCTTTACCGGCAAGCAGCGCCTGGTAGATACGGCAGGCCGCGTAGAGCGCTTCCGCCGCAAGTTTGCCAAGTCCGACGGAGCCAAGGAAGCCGCAGCCAAGTAACCGCTTTCTGGCAACCGGAAGGTATGATTGGGCCTCCGCCAAGGCGGAGGCCCAACTTCGTTCCGCAACACGAAGGTTTTCATGGCTGGCAAAGGCATTACCGTGAAGAAGAACTGGGACAATCCCAGGGAGTACGCCATGCCGGCCGAGGCGCGCGTGCCGGCTGAAGTGCGCCTTGGTTCGGTGGTGGTGGCTCCGGCCACGGTGCTGGCTCCCATGGCGGGGGTCACGGACACCGTCTTTCGCCGATTCATTCGCCACGCCAGCTTGTTCTCGGCTGCCGCAGTTCCCGATGCAACTACGTCCGGCTCAGACATCGACGCCACCCTTAGCAATCTGCAATGCGGCTGCGGGCTGCTGATGACTGAGTTCACCTCGGCCGACGGCCTGGCCCGGATGCGGGAGACCAAACGCCGGCGCTATCTGACCTTCTACGATGACGAACATCCCATCGGAGCGCAACTCTTCGGGGCCAATCCCGAGACGCTGGCCGAGGCGGCGCGGATTGTAGAAGAGACCGGTTTCGACCTGGTGGACTTAAACCTTGGCTGCCCGGCTAAAAAGGTGGTCGGCTCCAACGGCGGCTCTGGCCTGCTGCGCGACCTGCCGCGCATCGGTGAAATCTTTCGCGCCGTGCGACGGGCGGTGACCATTCCTTTTACCGTGAAGTTCCGCCTGGGCTGGAACGACAACGAGATTGTCTGCCTGGAGCTGGCGCGGATGGCAGAGGCCGAAGGGTTGAATGCCGTGGCAGTGCACGCCCGGACACGAGAGCAGGGCTACAGCGGCCAGGCGCGCTGGGAGTGGATTGCGCATGTCAAGCAGGCGGTAAGCATTCCGGTCATCGGCAACGGCGACGTTCATAGTCCGGAAGTCGCGGTGGCCATGGTGGCCCAAACCGGCTGCGATGCGGTGATGATCGGGCGGGCAGCGCCTTCGAACCCATGGATCTTCCGCCAGATCGCCCAATACACGGCCACCGGCACATATGAGAAGCCCACGGTGGAAGACCGCTACCGCATGATCCGCGCTTATTTTCAAATGCTGCTGGACGAGGCCGAGGCCACCAAGGATCTGCCCAAGGCCGCGCGGCTGGGTGAGACCTCCGGCAAGATGAAGCAGTTTGCCACCTGGTTTACTCACGGCGTGGCGGGCGGAGCCAAACTAAGGGCCGCAATCTACCACTCGCGAACCGGCGCCGAGGTGCTCTCTCAGGTGGATGCGTTCTTCACTGCCCAACTGGCGAGCGGTGCGGAGCCGGAGCCAGCGACGGAAGACACGTCGGCTGCATTTCCGATAAATATGTCGGTCTGCGATTAACGATTTTGTTTCCAGAGTAGTCTCTCGCAATTCAGGAATTGTGCCGTAGAATCGTCCCATAGACTTGAAGCCGATTGACCAGAAGATACGAGACAGGAGAGAGACAATGCCCAGAATCACCCAACGCCGTTTTGCCCTAGCTGTCGCCGTGCTGTCGCTGGCCGCGGCGCTGGGCGCGCAGACGCCGCAGTGGAAGAGCTACAGCTATCCCGCGGATGGATTCAGCGTCGCTTTTCCCTCCGAGCCTCAGATGAAGTCGCGTAGTATTCCCTCCGACGCGGGCAGCGTCGAGTTGCGCACTTATCTCGCGAATGATGATCCGGGGGGGATGATGATCGCAGTTTGCGATTTAGGTGCGGCGATTGCAGACAAGGACCCCGATACTCTGATGCAAGACACAGTGATAGAAGTACACCAAAGCTCCGACGCACACCTGCTAAGCGAGAAGAAGGTCACCCTCGGCGTCTACCACGGCATCGCATTCGAGGCCGAGAGCGATGTGAGACACATCACCGGCCGCATCTACCTTGTGGGCACGACGCTCTACCAGGTGTTGGTTGCGTATCCCATTGGTAAGCCGTATGCCGATACCACGCGGTTTCTCGACTCGTTCCAGTTGATCGCGCGAATCGGCAAATAGGGAATTTCACTGATAGTGTCAGGAGGCTCCGTGCCCCATCCATTTCACGTTCTTTGTGAAATGGGTGGATACCACGATTCCCGTATTACAGAAACAACAAAAACGCTCTAAACCCGCTCCACCGCCATAGCCACTGCGTTTCCCCCGCCCAGGCATAGAGCGGCGATGCCCTTGCTCTTGCCGAGCCGCTTCATCGCGTAGAGCAGTGTGACCAGCACGCGTGCTCCGCTGGCCCCAATAGGGTGACCGATAGCCACTGCGCCGCCCTGCACGTTGACCTTGGCCGGATCAAGGCTCAGTTCGCGATTCACCACCAGCGCCTGCACGCTGAAGGCCTCGTTCAGCTCGAATAAATCCACGCTGTCCAGCGGCCAGCCGGCCTTGGCCGCCACCTTGCGCACGGCTTCGATAGGCGCCAGGCCGAACCACTCCGGCTCTCCTCCGCTGGTGGCCTGGGCGCGAATCACGGCCATCGGCGCGAGTCCCAGTTCGCGAGCCCGCTCGGCGCTGGTGACTACCAGGGCCGCGGCGCCGTCGCTCACGCCGGGAGCGTTGCCGGCGGTTACCGTGCCGCCCTCCTGAAAAGCCGGCTTGAGCCGGAATAGGATTTCAGCGGTGGTCTCGGGGCGAATCGTCTCGTCGGCGTCAAATTTCGTCGCGGCAGCGCCTTTTTTTGCAGGCGGAATCTCGACCGGTAGAATCTCGTCGCGGTAGAAACCCTGTGCGGTGGCTGACGCGGCGCGGCGGTGCGATTCAGCCGCGAAAGCATCCTGTTCCTCGCGGCTGATGCTGAAACGGGCCGCGAGCATCTCCGCGCCCACGCCCATGTGGAAGTTGTTGTAGGCCTCCCAAAGGCCGTCCTGGATCATAACGTCCACCAGCGTGCCGTCTCCCAGGCGATAGCCGGTGCGGGCCTGGGAGAGCAGATACGGCGCGTTGGTCATCGATTCCATGCCGCCGGCAACCACCACCCCGGCGTTATCCGTCTGAATGGCCTGCGCGGCCAGGGCCACAGCCTTCAGGCCCGAACCGCAAACCTTGTTGATGGTTAGTGCTGCAACCTGATTCTGCAATCCTCCGTAGAGAGCGGCCTGGCGCGCGGGATTCTGCCCAAGGCCGGCCTGCAGAACGCATCCCATGATGCACTCGTCGATTTGTGAAATGCCGCCGGCGCTCTCAGCAGATTCAATACCGGAGCGGCGCACTGCCTCGCGCACCACCAGCGCCCCCAGCCGAGGAGCGGAAAAGCTCTGCAGCGAACCTTGAAATCGGCCCACCGCGGTGCGTACTGCTGAAACAATCACAACTTCTTTCATGTAGAGGTCTCCTGGGCGGGAATCTGTTGGCGCCGCCGGGCATAAAGATGCGCAAGATCATGCAGCCAAACCGGTAATGTCAGTTCCTGGCACACTATTTGTAGTGCCACAAGGCATAATAAGCTATTACGCAGAAGCCGGCGAAAGCCATAACGAACACCGTCAGAACTATCCAGAGTACGGTGTGGTGGCTGATGTGGTGGGGGTGTTGGAGAGGCGGAGGCGTCACAACTTTGGGAAGTCCCACAATGCGCGCCATTTCGATGCCGATGTTGTCATTACCGCCTGCCGTCAGAGCCAGCTTGAGCAAGCCATGGGCCGAAGATTCCAACGTCAGGCCGGGAGAGTCTGCCATCTTCTGGATATCCAGCTCGGATACGAATCCCCACAAGCCGTCGGAACAGAGCAGCAGCGTATCGCCGAGCGCCAGCGGGTGCTGCTCAATGTCAATCTCTACCTCCGGTTGATGGCCCAGGCTGCGCGTCAACACCGAGGAGTCGGGATGGTTTTTAGCCTCTTCCGGCGTGATCAAGCCGCGGCTGAGCAGCGCCTGCACGGCCGAGTGATCTGTGGTGAGGCGGTACAGACGGCCGGCACGCAGCAGGTAGGCACGGCTGTCGCCGATGTGGCCAATCCAGGCGCTAATTCCATCAGCTCGCTGTTGCACAACGGCCACCACCACCGTAGAGCCCATGTGATGAAAGGGCGATCCGGGCACGCTGGCCGCCGCAATGATCTGCGCATTGGCGCGCGCCGCGGCTCCGCGAAGGGCATTGTCTACCGGGTAGTCATGTGGCAGGGAAGCCAGATGCGTGTAAAAAGTCTCCACCACCATCCGCGATGCGGTGGCACCTCCGGCATATCCGCCTATGCCGTCAGCGACTATCATCAGATCGCCCAGGGCGATGCGCACATGGAGGACGGAGTCCTGGTTCTCTTCACGCAGGATTCCGCGGTCGCACTCCTCGGCAAATAGGATGGTTGGCTGCCCTGAGACCGGTATGTCATTCATACCTGAACCTCACATACAAAACAGAACTCGCGCTTTACAATTCAGCGCAAATCCGTGCAGAAACTCCACAAGCCTCCTGTGGAATGCCATCCCCGTTACTCAAACTGAAGGTTTGCCGCCATTGGCCGGCCCGATTCTTACCATGATCGTTCAAGCCGGACCTTATGAAACATTATTCACCCGCTGCCGGGCTTATCTCAATGTGTCGCCCAGCATGCCAGCTTGAGTCCTCGTGGGGGGAGGGGAATAACGAGGGTTAACACTATGTTACACGGAAACAACTTTTCTGTGCAGGGGGTGGAACCGGGGGTGTTACCGGTAGCAGCGAAATAGATCCATCTTCAGCCGCTTTCGCTGTTTTATTTCTGTGCGGCGCAGGATAGTCCAGCCACCACTAACCGTGCAAAGCATATTTTTTAGAGCCGCTGGCGCCAGCGGAACAATCTGATGCGATAGTCTGGAATAAGTACACATTCCCCTTCCCGCCCCGGTGAACCTCTTGATTGTTGAAATTGAAAAACTTACCAAGATTTACGAGTCGAAGCTCCGCGTGGTGGCCCTCGACGGCATCGACCTGGAGCTGAAGCAGGGCGAGATTTTTGGCCTCTTGGGCCCGAACGGGGCCGGCAAGACGACCACCATCTCCATTGCCACAACCCGCACACTGCCCACCAGCGGCACGGTTTGCATTGCGGGCATCGACGTCGTTCAACGACCGGCCCACGCGCGGCGGCTCATCGGCGTGGTGCCGCAGTTCAACACGCTGGACCGCTCACTGACCGTCTACGAGAACATCTACTATCACTGCCGCTACTTCGGCTTTTCGCACTCGCAAGCCCGTGCGCGGTCGCTGGAATTGCTGGCCCAGTTCATGCTCTCCGAGCGCAAGGACGTCTATCCGCCGCAGCTCTCCGGGGGACTGGCGCAGCGGGTGCAGATTGCCCGCGCCATCGCCCACCGGCCAACCGTTCTGTTTCTCGATGAGCCCTCCGCCGGCCTCGATCCGCAGAGCCGCATGGCCATGTGGTCGGCTGTCCAGGGGCTGCACAAAGAAGGCATCACAGTTCTGCTGACCACGCATTACATGGAGGAGGCCGACTCGCTCAGTGACAGGCTGGCCATCATCGATTACGGCCGCGTGCTGGCCCTTGGCTCGCCGGAGAAGCTAAAATCCACCCTCGGCGCGCATACCATCTTTGACCTGAAACTCAAGTCGCATGAAGGACTGGAGCCGCTGGTGGCCCGTCTCAACCTGCGCTCCGACGTGAGCAGCGCAGAAATCACGGCCGAGGGCCTGCGCGTCATCGCGGCCAGTTCCGATGGCCTGCTGCCGGATCTGGTGCAAACCGCCACTGGCTACGGTTTACGCGACCTGCAGATCACCGAGCCGAGCCTGGAAACCGTATTTATTGAACTCACCGGGAGGGATTTGCGTGAGTAATTTCGAGCTCCAACCCGGAATCTTCGTCAAGTCCTTCCTTGGCCTCTTTCTGCGCGACCTGCGCGTGCTGTCGCGCGAGTTTATTCCTTTTCTCCTGCGTGTAGGAATGCAGCCGCTGCTATTTCTTTTCGTTTTCACTTTCATCCTGCCGCGCATGGGTGGGGGCAACCCCATGTCCGTAGCCGGCGGAGTGGACTTTGGCACCATCCTGCTGCCCGGCTTGATGGCCGTGGCCATCATGTTCTCCGGAATCGCCGCCGTGGCCCTGCCGCTCTCCAGCGAGTTCGGCATCACCCGCGAGATCGACGACCGCGTCATGTGCCCATTGCCGCTGTGGGGCGTGGCCCTGGAAAAGGTCTGCTTCAGCGCCATGCAGAGCATGATCGCCGCCCTGCTGGTCATTCCCATGGCCTACTACATTCCCGCCGCGCCGGTGCGCGCCGACGTCCACAACTGGTTTTTCTTCGCGCTGGTTTTGCTTCTGGCCAGTCTGCTGGCAGGCAACCTCGGCCTGGTCATCGGTTCCAAGGTCAATCCCAGGCAAATCGGCCTGGTTTTCTCCATCATCGTCGTGCCCATCACCTTCCTGGGCTGTGTCTACTACCCATGGGCCTGGCTTTACAAGATTCCCTGGCTGCAATATGGCGTTCTCTTCAATCCCATCGTCTACATGAGTGAGGGTTTGCGCGCCGCAGTAACTCCCGAAGTCGCTCACATGCCCTGGTGGGCGATTCTATTGGCGCTCATCTTCTTCACCACGGTGCTGGGACGCTGGGGCTTCAAGGGATTTCTTGGAAGAGTGCTGACATAGGTTAAAGGTTTCTAATATGCGCTGCGCTGTCTTGGTTGAGTGTGGCCAGGGGCTTGCTTCACTTTTCCCAGGGAGAAAGTCGATAGAATAGAGGTTCGATCCAGGGATTGTGACCATGCGGCTGTTCTTCAGGAATTTTCCGCTGTTACTGGCTCCGGCGCTGCTTGTGCTGGCCGGCTGCGGCAACAGCCTGAACACGGCAACTCCCGCAATTTCAGCTTTTTCCATAACCCCGCGCACCGGCTCCATCGACACCAACTGCACCGGCTGCAATGCAGTCAATTTGCAGGGCGGCTCAGTCCAGCAGTTTACAGCCACCTTACCCGGTGGCAGCTCTACGGAGGTCGTCTGGTCCGTCTCTGGCGGGGATGCGGTCAGCGGGCCGGGGAGCATTAACCAGAGCGGCCAGTACACGCCGCCCGGCTACCTGACCGCCGACCGCTCCGTGGTGGTGGTAACCGCGACTCTGGCTGCAAATCCCAGTGTACGGGCCTACTCCGTGCTGACTGTTACGCCGGGATTCCTTCAGCCGTTAACGCCGGAGAACGCAGCCCTGGGCGCCAATGGCACGGTCACCGTCACCGGCATTCTGGCTGAGGCGGGCGGCTCGACCGGCATCAAATTCGAGCTGGCTGGCACTGCCAACGGCCAGGGTGGCGGACAGGGTTCGCTGGGCGCGATGAGCTGCCAACGCGACAGCCAGAGTTTCACCTCCTGTACCGTCACTTACTCGGCACCGCCTTCAGTGCAATCTACTGGCGCAACCTACGTAGTGGCCACGGTGGATGGGGCTTCATTCGGGCCTGGGTCAAGGGCCGCGGCCGTCGTTCTGGTGAATTCGGCCGGAGTGACCAGTAATCCAGCCACGCACCAAGGGCAGCCACTGGCGATGGTTTTGCTGGGCAGCTCGGGTGGCAATAACAACGATTACGACACGCGCGGCAACCAGATTGTGGACTGCTGCAGTGGCACTCTGGGCGCGCTCATTGAAGACGCCGGCAAGCGGCCCTACATTCTGAGCAACAATCACGTGCTGGCTAATAGCGACCATGCCAGCGTGGGCGACACCATCATCCAGCCGGGACTGATCGACAACAACTGCACACCGTTGGGAGAGGGCTCGGGCGTTCAGCCGGTGGCGTCTCTCTCCGGCTGGCTGCCGCTCCGCTCAAAGCAGACCAATGCGGACGCGGCGATTGCTCAAGTTACCTCGCGCGCCGTTGACCCCAGCGGCAACATTTTGGAGCTGGGCGGCAGGCAGGCAGACGGCACTTTGGCCGCTGCTCCTCCCGGCATCAGCTCGACCGGCGGGCGGGGCGAGACGGCAACTCTGGATATGACCGTGGCCAAAAGCGGGCGGACGACGGGACTGACCTGCGGCGGCATCTCGGCAGTTGATCTCGACGTGACGGTGGATTATTACCTGGACTGCGCGGAGACCCGGCCCTACCTGACCAAAACCTTTACCCATCAACTGGGGCTGAGCGGCAACCAGTTCAGCGACGCGGGTGACTCGGGCGCGCTGGTGGTGGATGTAGCGAACGCCGAGCCGGTGGGCCTTTACTTTGCAGGCGGAACAGATCTCTCAGGAGTGAGCCAGGGCGTGGCCAACCCGGCGACTGACGTGCTTGCCGAGTTAGGCGCGCAATTCGGCGGAAGTTATACCTTCGTGGGCGCGGCCGACCATGCGGTCAGTTGCCTGAACTACGGTGACAACACCATCCCCTCCGCGCAAGCCCGCACGCTCATTGATTCAGAAATAACACGCGCACAGCAGGCAATCGGGCAGGCTCGGATACTGGTTAGTTCGGCGACTGGAATTCTGGGCGTGGCCACCGGCAAGAGCAGTGACCACCCCGGCGAGGCAGCAGTAATTTTCTACACCGACGAGAGCAGGACGGTCAGTGTGCCTACCACGGTCGACGGTGTGCGCACTATCGTGATTCCTGCAACGGCCCGCGCAGTGGCTAATGGCTCGGCGCCGCAGAATCCCTTCGAGGCAGGTGCTGTCTCGTTGTCATCCTCTGTGCTGGCGCAGGCCGTGACCGTCAAGAATCAAGTAGCCGCCAATTTAATGCAGCAGAACCCGGCGTTTTTCGGTGTGGGCGTGGGGCAGAGCCTTGACAATCCGCGCGAGGCGGCACTGGTTATCTATGTGGACCGCAATCGCCTTCCCGCTCAACTGCCCGCAACCGTCGACGGCCTGCGCGTTCGCTACATTGTCATGGACCGGCTGCATGTAACCCGCTCCTACGCGGCTCCCACGCCACTAAAGCCGCATTGCAAAGCCCACCCGCGAACCAACCAGCCGGCGCGTTACGATCTGCTCGATGCGGCCACGCCGTCAAACGTGAAGCCGAATTGAAACCCGTATCAGCCAGCCCTCACTTCGCCACGAGAGCGGCGGCAATCTGCCGTCCGTGGAAGCGGCCATTTTCTATAAATATTTCGTTGGTGCGCGAACCGGCCACAATCACGCCCGCCAGGTAGATGCCCGGAACATTACTCTCCAGGGTCTCCGGATTACACATCGGGCGGCGTTCTTCTCCCTGAAAACGAATACCCATAGACTCCAGGAACTGGTAGTCCGGGTGGTAACCGGTCATGGCAAAGACAAAGTCGTTCTTGAGGGTTTTCTGGCCCTCAGGTGTCTCGATGATGACGGTGTCCGGCGTGATTTCAACCAGCCTTGAGTTGAAATAGGCATCAATCTGCCTATCCTGGATGCGTTTTACGATGTCGGGCCTGATCCAGTACTTCACCCCGGGGTCGATCTCTGCGTCGCGATGAACCATGGTGACCCGCGCGCCTCCGCGCCACAGCTCGAGCGCGGCGATGGCGGCCGAGTTCTTGCCGCCAACGACCAGCACATCCGTGCCGAAGAAGGGGTGAGGGTCAAAGTAGTAGTGATGGACCTTGCTCAGGCTCTCACCGGGAATGTGCAGGTAGTTGGGCAGGTCGTAGTAGCCGGTGGCGATGACCAGCTTGCGGGCGTGAATCGAGCCGGAGCGGCCAAAGCGGTCGATCATTTGCACCGTGAAGGCGCCGTCACGGCCTCCAACCCGCTCCACGCGATGGTACTGGCGAATGTCCAGCTTATACAGGTCCGCTACACGCCGGTAATATTGCAGTGCTTCGTTGCGATCGGGCTTTGTGTGTGGGCTGGGAAACGGGATGCCGCCGATCTCCAGCAGTTCAGGCGTGGTGAAAAAGGTCATGTGTGCGGGGTAGTGGAAGAGCGAGTTGCAGACGCATCCCTTGTCCACGATCACGGCGCTCAGGCCGACCTTCTGTGCCTCGATGGCGCAGGCCAGACCGGTGGGTCCGGCGCCCACTACCAGTAGTTCAAAGATGCTGTCCTCTGTTGCCGGCTTTTCCGGCGTGGAGTCGTTCATCGCTCTAGATTAGGGCATCGGGGTGGGGATTCAAAAGCCCAATACTATGGATTGCTCTTCTGCGCCGGAACAGCTTCGTTGACAGCGCCATCCGGCCCGGTTATAGTTCATTTTTCCAAAGAACTACGTGAAAGAGGGATTTCATGAATTTTCTGCGCATCTCCACTCTGTCTGCCGGCATCACTTCCTGTCTCGCCTTTATCGTCTACGTGAAGGACTTCGTATACGCGTACATTCACGATTTCGATTTCAGCCTCACGTTTCTAGCGGGAAGCATCGCCCATATGCTCTTCTATCTGGCGCTGACCGCCTTTTTCACCGCCCTGTTTTTACGCCAGAAGGGTAATGCACAATGACAGAAGAACAAGGCAGCATACCGTGAAAAAGTAGTCCGGAAACTGCCACTCCCCCTCCACGCCAGACACCAACCTTCGCTGGGGACGCACCCAAACGCTTACGCGGCGGTACTTGAACGGCTACAAGGCGGCTGATCTATTGGTCCGCCTGGGATTCGTAGTTTCCCGCGCGACTACTTTACCTGTGCTCTGGCGCGGGAGAAGCGGGAGCCGGTGCTGTGGAAGGGCGCGGGGTTCGTGCAAACGGATTTACGGGCGGCGATGGGCAATCCGCCCGCTCATCGCGAACAAGCCGCAATGAACGGGGCACAGCGCCCAATACAGTGAAGATTGGACCACCTGCCGGTCGAATTCCCGCGCCTGGGTTTCGCTCTTTGTTTGCCCATGTAAATTGGTTATGTTGTTGATTTCAGGACGGATTGCTTAGTTCTTGACGAGCGTCATCCGGCCCATCCGACGAGAATTCCCGCGCTATGGTTTCGCCTTATGTATGTCATTTGTTCGCCCTTGTTGATTGGTTATATTATTGAACCCATGATGGTTATCGGATTTTTGTTTTTGGTCCAGAAGGCGAAAATGGGGTAAACAATAGTTGCATTTTTGCACCTGCGGTGAAGTTAACTCATTGTTTATGAGTTGATTGCGAAAGCGGCGGAGGCGAAAAGATGCTGTTTTCAGCGGTCAGTGAACAATGATATGTAGACAGTAACGCCCCGCAGATTTGGTCGTGATTCATATATTAATTGTGTGCCAGTTGAGGGTAATTATCTGCAAATGGGGAAGCGAAATGTTGTGGTTTCCCAGACGGCTGCTTCACCTATGCACTGATGCGGGAGAAACGCGAGCCGGTGCTGTGGAAGGGCGAGGGGTTTGGGCGTAGGGATTTGCGGGCGGCCGGGTTGAAAATACACCTCCTAGTGTTTTGACCACATGAATTAGTAATTAATCATGGACAAGCGCGGGCGTGGACGCCCGCACTACAGCCGGCCAGGAGGCCGGCGCTACATTTCAGCAATTACAATATTTCGAGGTCACGGTACTAGACGCAGCTCAACCTACCGAACTATGGTGTTGGCTATGGCTACGATTGAAATTGATCTCGACCAACTTGGCAAAGAATTAGTGAATTGTTCCGATGGCTGCGCTGACATTGTATGTAACCAGAGGAAAGGCATTTTGCCTCGCTGTATGATTCTTGAACGTCCGAATGCGAAGGGGAGAGGCTGTTTGGCTGTTGGCCTGAACCCCGGACCATCGAAAGCTTTCGAGCGGACTTTCTACATTAAACATGGCATTTCATACCGTACTGTCAAGGAATATTGGCATGAAAATAATTCAAAGATTCCATATTATTCCAAATCACGGCGCATCATTGATGCCATCGGTCTGACAGGCCCAATCATCTGGTCTGACTTGGCGAAATGTGAGAACAAACTAAGTTTGAAGAATCAACCGCCGCGCCTCCAAACCCTTCGGCATTGTTACCATCGATTTCTTCGGCACGAGCTTGAGTTGATGCGTGACAAGTGGCCAGTACTTGGCTTCGGATGGGAGGCATACCGAGCCCTCGCATATCTCGTCCCTAAACGTGCCGTGATCGGAATCCCGCACCCGACTGGTTCCCACGGGCATTTCACAGCTTTATTCGAACCCAACAATGGCCCGATGAAAGGAAACATTCGCGAAATGGCAACTAAGGCTATACTGTCGCCCGAGCCGATGGCGGTGTGGCTAAGCGGTAAGAAGAGAGGCGATTGAGACTCCGGTCCCTTAGTGCCTCTGTTTCCCATCCAGTGATCAATGACACCGGCTGCCCCGTATCCTTTACCCTAAAAGTGTCTGAGTTCTGAGGAGTTCCCCATGTCCATCATCCGGCAGGAAGATTTTGTTGCGAGTGTTGCGGCGGCCTTGCAGTACATAAGCTACTACCACCCGGCGGATTACATCACCAGCCTTGCCAAGGCCTATGAGCGGGAGGAGTCGCCGGCCGCCAAGGACGCGATGGCGCAGATTCTCATCAACAGCCGCATGTGCGCCGAGGGACACAGGCCCATCTGCCAGGACACGGGGATCGTGAACGCGTTTCTCAAAGTCGGGATGGATGCGCGTTTCGAGCGTCCTGCGGACGGCAGCCCTTTGCTCGATCTCCAGGAGATGGTCAACGAGGGCGTGCGGCGAGCGTATCTTGACCCGGACAACAAGCTGCGAGCCTCGATTCTGGCCGATCCGGCAGGAGCACGCAAGAATACCAAGGACAATACTCCCGCGGTGGTGAACGTGGAGCTGGTGAAGGGCGCGACGGTTGAGGTGACGGTGGCTGCCAAGGGCGGAGGCTCGGAGGCCAAAGCCAAGTTCGTCATGCTGGACCCCGGTGATTCCGTTGTCGATTGGGTGCTGAAGACGGTGCCGACGATGGGCGCCGGATGGTGTCCGCCGGGAATGCTGGGGATCGGGATTGGCGGAACGGCGGAAAAGGCCATGTTGCTGGCCAAGCAGTCGCTGATGGAGCCGATCAACATTCAGGAGCTGAAGGCGCGCGGGGCCAAGACGCGCGCGGAGGAGCTGCGGCTGGAGATTTACGAGAAGGTAAACCGGCTGGGAATTGGCGCGCAGGGGCTGGGCGGTCTGACGACAGTGCTGGACGTGAAGGTGCTGGATTATCCGACGCATGCGGCGAATCTGCCGGTGGCGATGATTCCCAACTGCGCGGCGACGCGGCACGCGCACTTTGTGCTGGACGGCAGCGGGCCGGTATATCTGGACCCGCCGAGTCTGGACGCGTGGCCGAAGCTGAGTTACGACGTGTCGGCTGCTCGGCGGGTGAACCTGGATAAAGTGACGCGCGAGGAAGCGGCGACATGGAAGCCGGGCGAGGTGTTGCTGCTGACCGGCAAGCTGCTGACCGGGCGCGACGCCGCGCATAAGAGACTGACGGAGATGCTCGACCGGGGTGAGAAGCTGCCAGTGGATCTTCGCGGGCGATTCATCTACTACGTTGGTCCGGTGGACCCGGTGCGCGACGAGGTTGTGGGTCCGGCGGGACCGACGACGGCGACGCGCATGGACAAGTACACGCGGCAGATGCTCGCCGAGACGGGCTTGCTGGGAATGGTGGGCAAAAGCGAGCGCGGAGCGGCGGTGATTGAGGCTATCAAGGAGTTCGGAGCGGTTTACCTGATCGCGATTGGCGGCGCGGCTTATCTCGTGTCGAAGGCCATTCACGGAGCGCGCGTGGTTGCCTTTGCCGACCTTGGAATGGAAGCGATCTACGAGTTCGACGTGCGCGATATGCCGGTGACTGTGGCCGTGGACTCGAAGGGCACGAGCGTTCACACGACCGGACCAGCGGAGTGGCAAAAGCGGATTGCGGGGATACCGATATTGCAGTGAAGAAGTGAGTAAGTGAACAAGTGAAAAAGTGAATAAGTGAACAGTTAACAATGCTCAGCGGTCAGCCAACGGTGCGGAGGATTGCGTTGACGGCTTCATCCGGAGTGAGCGCGTCGACGGAAATCGAAACGTGCGCCATGCGGTAGAGCGGCAGGCGGCGCTGGTAGCGGGCGGCGAGGTTGGCGTGGTCGGCGAGGACGGGCCGCGTTTGCTCGGTTCCCTTGCAGCGCTTGAGCGTGGTGGTCAACTCCACTTCTAAATGGATCAGCAGCGTTTCGGGAGCGGTGAGTAATAACTTACGCGTGGCTTCGTTCTCGATAGCGCCTCCGCCGAGAGCCAGGACCAGAGAGTCGACAGCGGCAAGGCGGGCGATGGTGGCGCGCTCGCGCTCGCGGAAGGCAGCCTCGCCGTGGCGCGCGAAGATTTCGGCGATGGTCATGCCGGCTTCGGCCTCTATTACATCGTCCACGTCGATAAAGCTCCATCCCAGGCGCGTGGCAACCAGCGGACCGAGCGTGGTTTTGCCGGAGCCCATAAAGCCGGTGAGAACGATGCGGCGCGGCGCGACGGAATTGGAAGAGGCTTCCATAACTTTAGTTTAGCGGCTCACCTGCTTGCAGGGTGAAAGATCGACCACGCCTGAAACTGACCGTCCAGGCAGCCACCTGCGGTAGGGCAGCCGCTCGCTCTTCGCTCGCATGGGGGTGAGTGGTTTCCCATGTCCCCAAATGCGAATCATCTCCCGGAACTTGACAGCGAGGGCCCTGAGGCACCCGGCGAAGGGAGGGACATCCGGTATCGTTGTCTGTTGATACATTGGTTACCCCACCCCCACCCCTATTTTGGATGCAAATTCCTTGTTTTCATGAGGTTACAGACGGGGTTGCGCTGTAAAATCGTCAAAACAAAGGAGTTGCCTGCAAAATCGTCCAGGATAAGGAGTTACGCGAGGTTTCGGCCTCTTCTGGCGGCTTGCGGTTGCAAGGCGGCGTGGAGAGGAGGCGCCGGGACGATGATGTGAGGAACAACATCTGTGATGATTGTGCGCCGGGAGAGGGTAATTATATGCAAGGACTGGCCCCTTCGATAACGCACATGACAGATTGTCGGCGGGAGCAGCGTTGGGGTTGCATGCGGCGGCTACAATCCATACACAAAGGGCCGCTTTTCCATCGAGAAGCGGCCCTTCGATCTTTCTTACCGAATGCGGAAGTTATCTCCGCGTCATCAGGCTCTTAACTTGCGCCGCAGCGCGCCAACCAGACCCGCCAGTCCGCTGCCCAAAAGGAGCAGGCTGGAGGGTTCAGGAATTACGGATTCGGTACCATAGAGCGTGAAGGTCGTGGAAGGACCCCCACTTTCTGAAAGCCCCCCAGAAGTGTCCCATACGTCAGAAGATGTACTGGAGTTGCCGCTCCAGTCCCAGCCTATTACAGGGCTGCTCTCCTTAGTTGTACCACTAAAAAGCGCAAGATAGTAGGTGCCGGGGCCGAGAGTCATGGAGCCAATGTCAAAAAACTCTTCATAAATATCATAGCCACTCAAAGTATTTTCATATTGGCTTGCATATGGAGCTATTGTACCGGAGCCCATGTCTATTCCTCCCGCGAATGGCTCCGTGTAGAATCCCCCCGTAATATTCGTCAATGGATCCCCGGGTGGAAGCCAAATGCCAAGCATGATTTCATTGATCGTGGCAGTCGAGGTCAGTGTAAAGGAGTTATCGACAGCAAGGTTGTTGCCCTCCCATGAGCCGACTGCCGTGGCATCGCTTTTAAATGAAGCGGACGTAGAGTTGTCGTAAATAATAGTTGGAGATGCATGAGCAGAAACCACCGTTAAAACGCAAACGAGACACAAGCCGAATGCTGCAAATAATGCCGACCTTTTCATTGTTATCCCTCCTGAAATGTTCCATAGAGAAGATACTTGCCCTTGGGGGTGGGCCAATACAGAGTAACGCGCGATTCTTCTTCGGAATTTATTCCTCACTCTACTAAGCTACGCAGCACATCGTCAAGTGCGTTTCCGGCTATATTTTTTGGTTATATTCTCAGGCCGCTTTCGATTATGGCCAATCGCCTGGATCTTGTTGATATATATATCGTTAGATCAAACGCGCACTTTTCCCATTTACAGGAACCTGGGAAGCACTTGCGTAAGTGCAAAGTCCTGCGATATTCAGGTAAAGAATGTCCCTCATAAAAGCACGGAAAGGATATGTAGTTCCTTTTTACTCCGGCGCGTACACTACGTGCTGTTCGAAGGAGAGTTATGACAAGCTGGCGTTTTCCTCTTGTTTTGGCAGGGGCGTTTCTTTTGCCGCTCTCGACGGGGTCGGCGGCGATGGAATCGACCGAAGGGCAATCGCATTCCTGCTGCGGCCCGATCACCGGCGCCGGAGAGCGCTTATCGGCACGGCTGGATGAGATGCACGTCGAAACGCTGTGGCTGGCGGGCCAGCACGTGAACTGGAAGACCGGCGAGCCCGATAGCGAAGCCGGCACCGACGAGACAGCCGACCACTCGCATTGCAGCGTATTTGCGGCGGCCACGGCGATGCGGCTGAGCGTGTACCTGCTGCGACCTCCGGAGCATGGACAGGTTTTGCTGGCCAATGCGCAGGCCGAATGGCTGGAATCGGAAAACGGCCGCCAGGCCGGATGGAGCGCGGTGAGCGATATGCGCCAGGCGCAACGGCTGGCCAACGAGGGCAAGCTGGTGCTGGCCGTTTATGAGAACCCGGACAAGCACGTTCCGGGGCACATAGCCATTGTGCGGTCATCGAAGCGCTCCCTCGCGACACTCAACAACGACGGGCCGGAATTGATTCAGGCGGGCGAACACAACTACAACCGGGTCAACGCGCGGGTCGGCTTCGAGCACCATCCCGGCGCGTTTCCGGACGGCATTCGCTACTACGCGCATGCGATTCCAGCAGGGACCAGAAAATAGGGAGTAGGGAATAGTAATGCCCGGCTCTGCTGACTGATTATATTGTGCGCTGTCGGAGGGATATTATCCGCAAGGACTGGCTGGTCATGCGGAGGACTCCGACGGCGGGACCTGAAAATTACCAATCGATGGTTACTACACCCATATCCTCGAGCGTCAGGATCATCTGCCGAGGGTTGGCCGGATTGGGCCGAATGCGTTTGGTATAGGTCCTGGTAAGCATCGGGAGTTTGACCTGTTCCCAATGCCTGCCTTCATCAGAGGAGATATAGAGTAAATCGCCCGCTGCCCAAAGTCTGCCTTGATTATCCCGGCAGAGAGTTTTGATCTCCTCGTTGATATTTGGAGTTGAAATTAATTTTTTCTGCCCGGATTCAAGGTTGAATTGTAATAGTCCGTGCGCTGTCGAGAGAAGCACCCAGCCGTCATGATCTGGAGCAGCATCAAAGATGCCGGCCGGAGTCTCGTGACCTTTATAAGCTGCATGGACAAGGCTATATTCTCCGCCGGATTCTTGCGGGCGCATCAACTGATAGATATCACCTAATTCCGCATCGAGGAAATAATCGAAGTGGCTTACTTTTCCAAGAAAAACCAATTTGCGCCCTTCCATCACGAACTTACGATCCATAGGAAAGTCAAGCTGGCTGATACCAGCTTTCTTCCATATACCCTGCTGCCGGATATAAAGCTGCTTCTCGGAAGCCTTCAGCATTGTTCCGTCTGAGGCGGTCAAAAAGGTTGTTTCAAATTGGCTATCATCGCCATTCCAGGAATCGATTACTTTTGCGGCGCCAGTTTCGTCCAGTTGCACCATAAAGGCTTTTCCCGGAACCAGGTTGTTATGCGTGAAGGCCGAGAGGCGGCTTCCATCATTCCCAAATGGCTCGGCAAAGTACCATTCCGCACCATCCGAAGGCGGGCGGTCAGGGAAAAGGGAGAACCGATGCCACTGGTCGTCCTTCAATAACCAAGGCGCATGGCCGCCGTTCCAGTTATCTGACCCCAGTAATACTGTTCCGAGTGATGTATTCCAGATATCAATCACCGATGCTTCCAATTGACCTGCAAATTGCAGCGCTTCGACCTTTGCGCCAGTAACTCGCTCGAGCCCGTCACGGCCCATGATGGCGATAAGACGATCCGGCCTCTCGGGATCGGTTATGAGCCGCTTCACGGTCGGCGTATTGCCAACAGATAACCGCCTGCCTCCTTCCCATCGCCCTCCAAGATAGGCAACCTTCTCCCATTGATTGAAATGGTCGTCTGCGTGGTACAGGGTGTGTGCGGAGACGACCCAGAAGCCCTGCGCAGGCTGATCTGTCATTACAAGATCGATGGGGCTGTTCGGCATCGTATCGGGGTGAGTCGCCGACTTGATTGCTTGCGCAATGGGTTCGGGAAGCTTGCCGGAACTCGATGTTTGCCAGTCATCATGCTCGACATTAACCAGTGGGCTCAAATCACCGTTCTTGATTTCAGCGATATAGCCAGAGTACATACCCATGTGGGACGTTCCGCCATAAACGAGGATTCGCTCATCGGCAGTGCGGATGAAACCTAAAACTCCACTCATCCCGGAATGAAGTTTGTGGATTCGCCCCGAATGCAGGTTCATGTAAGCGCATTCGCCGCCCCATTCTCCATTGTCGGCTCCGAGCCAGAGCCGATTTTGCGAATCCAACAGAAAATATCCCGGGAATGGAAAATTGCTGATTGGAGGAAGTGGAAGTGATCTGGTTTTTCCATTTTCCAAGATGATTACGTAATACGGATTCGGCTCCTTGATAGCTGCGGCGCGACCCCGAGATTCGTATGCTTTGTCAGCTTCTCCGGGCCAGGGAAGAATATCCGGGGAGTTATCAACCACTGCAACAATCCTGCCGTTGCTGTCTACCTTTGATTTGCCGGTTCCGAGCCATGCAATCCTTCCCTTGAAGGACGCGATGCGGTCAAGGCCGAGAGAAGCGCGATTGACCCGGTAGATATGTCCATCCTGCGTGCCGACCAGAACATCTCCATGGATGCCGAGAGCGATAGTCGTGGCGCGTCCAGGCACAATCGTCTGTCCAGTCAGTTGCAGAGACTCGGAGTCAAAGCGAATAAGATTTCCGGAACCGGCTAGCGCGAAGAGTGATTTACCGGCGAGTACGCCATCCATCAGCGCGTTATGATCGAAATAATACGCAAATTGAGCACGTTCTCCACCGGGCAGGTTAATGCTATCGCGAATCGGCTGAGCCATCCTGACAGAACTTGGATTCGGGCTTATCGTTTGTGCATTCAACCAATTTGCCGATAACAAAACAATTGTGAGAAACATTTGGTTTTTCGGCACTGTTCAAACCCCATAACTAAGAATCATATACCGGCATGAGAAAAAACCCGAGCCTGAAGGCCTCGCGTAAATTTGCTTTATTTCAGGAGGTTGAAACCCACTGCTCCCTCCGTCATGCTTGCACACAGGCTTATCCCAGCGCGATGACTACGGCACCGGCGGGCAGATCGAAGGGCGTTGGTTACCCACCCTTCGCCAAAAGACGGCGAAGGGTGGGTAACCAAGCGTGTCCGTTTGACTACTTCGGCTTAGCCGTACAACCTGGTTCGGCAATCTCTACGCGGCGATTCTTCGCTCTGCCGGCATCCGTCGCGTTGTCGGCAATCGGCCGGGTCTTGCCGTAGCCCTTGGCCGTAAGCCGGAGTGCGGCTATTCCATTCTGTGTGAGCCAGGTTACTACGGCTTTAGCGCGCGCTTCTGAGAGAGTCTGATTGTAGGCATCGTTGCCCACATTATCCGTGTGTCCCTGAATCTCCAGCTTGAGTGCGGGAGTCCTCTTCAACAAATCCAGTATCTTCTGCAGCACCGGATCGCTGGCCGGTTGCAGTGTGGACTTGTTAAAGTCGAAGAGGACGCCATAGATTGCGACGTGACAGTTGGTCTCAAGATCTTTGCCCAGAGTATTGGTCACGGCGCCGGCGTCGGCCACGCGAATGTCGTAAGTATCGCTCTTGTGCAGGCTGGCCCACAGGTTCCGCCCGTTCTTGGTGAAATGCGCCGAGATGACTACATCGGCGCCCATACGCTCATCCACAATTGTCCAGCCAGCCGCGGTCAGCGCGTCGTGATACGCGATGCGGAAGAGCGAATTCGAAAGTCCATCCGGCGGTGCATAGTATGCCTTGATAATCGAGCTGGAAGCCACCAGTTCCGACTCGCTGGCGCCCTTGATGTCTACATAGAAAGGCGCGGTGTCCAGCGTGCTGCGACTGAATTTGGATCCCGGCAAGGGGCCCAGCCAGGGAAAATCGCCCTTAGCTGGGTTAACCGGCTCAGGCGTTGCGGATGGCGTCGGGAGCGTGAACTTGAAGGGTATCGGCGCAATCTCAACGATGTCCACTGAAGCGCGTTCGAAGCCTTGGGTATCGGTTTCGGCCCATGCCTCTACCCCGTTTTTCTGGTAGTGAATATACAACTCGATTCCTCCCGCGGACCACTCATGCACCGCGGTCCAGCCGTTGGCGAGGAAGGCCGGCTTGATAATGGCCCAGACGGCTTCCGGCGTCGTGGCGCCGGTAACGATGACGGGAAACTGCCAATGTTTTCCGCGCACCACTTTGCCGACCCCATCGCTTCCTCGATTTCCCTCCGGGATCTGCATTTCGGTCCAGGGCTCGTAGGTGATGCGGTACGGCTTGCCGACTTTGTTAAGGAAGCTGAGCTCAGCGGGGATCGGCTGCTCCTGCGCCATGAACGGAAGGGCTGTGAAAACAAGCAACGTGGTAATGACCGCGAAACGCAAACGGGACGCAGCCGCCGGAAAGAGGGGAAGTGCAAACAGACGCATGGTCAACCTCACAGTCTTTGCAGATTAGCACACGGCGTCTGTTCGTCAAAGTGTTTCTTGCTGTTCCACCCGATTGGGACATGACGTTTGGCCGGGAATATAGTATGAAGAAGATGTCGAATGGGGACAAAGGCAGGATATCCGTCTTATCGCCCTGAGAACGCTCAATACGATTGATTCCACGGATCAGCAGCCCCATGACGGGTCCAGCGCCAGCGCATGGAACGCATGGGACGCATAGGACGAGGCTTCATTTGAATCGTAAATACTGTTTACACAGGAAGTGACGAATGGCACCAATCTCGCGATTTTTTCGATTCTCGATTTACTGTCTGTTTTTTGCTGCCGCCGTGGCCGCATCGCAAAGCGTCACGCAGGCGCCCACGCGTGAAATCACAGCCGATCTCTCGCGTGTAGCCGGGCCACATAGCCGCGTGCCGCTGATGGTGATTGGCGCCGGACGCGCCAATGAAGGGCTGCGCGCCGATTGGCAGCAGCAACTGGCCGAGGTGCAGAGGGAAATCGGCTTCCGCTACATCCGGATGCACGGATTGCTGCACGACGATATGGGCGTATACAGCGAAGATGCGGCCGGGCATCCGCTTTACAACTTTCAGTACATCGATGCGCTCTACGACGCGCTGCTGGCGATGAAGATTCGCCCCTTTGTGGAGCTGAGCTTCATGCCGGCCAAGCTGGCCAGCGGCGACAAGACCGTCTTCTGGTGGAAGGGCAACATCACTCCTCCAAAGGATCCCGCCAAGTGGAGCGGGCTGATCCGCGCGCTCATCGCCCACTGGCGCGAGCGGTACGGCGAGGAAGAGATCACGACCTGGTACTACGAGGTGTGGAACGAACCGGACATCTCGCCCTTCTTTACCGGCACTCTGGAGGATTACCTGAGCCTGTACAAGACCACCGCCGAAGCCATCAAGGCGGAGTGCTCCGGTTGCCGCGTCGGCGGCCCCGCGTCAGCCATCGGCTACAAGTTTGAAGAGGAATTCGTGAAGTACTGCGCGGCCAACCATGTGCCGGCGGAGTTCGTTTCCACTCATTCTTACGGCGTAACGCAGGGGTATTTGGATCAGGACGGAAGGGCAGGAACCATTCTTGATCCTTCGCCCGACGCTGTCAGCGGGCGCATGCAGCACTCGCGGGAATTGCTGCGGCAGTCGGCGTTACCGAACCTGGAGTTGCACTTCACCGAGTGGAGTTCGGCGTATACGCCCACGGATTACATGCACGACCAGTATCACCAGGCAAGTTTCATTCTCGACAAGATCAAGCGCGCTGCTCCGTATGTCGATTCGCTTTCCTACTGGACGTTTACGGACATCTTTGAAGAGAATGGGCCGCGCTTCACGCCCTTCCACGGCGGATTCGGGCTTATCAACTATCAGGGAATCCGCAAGCCGGCTTTCTATGCCTTTGAATACCTGAGCCGGCTGGGCACCGTGGACGTGATCGACACCGATGCGCAATCGTGGATCACAAAAAGCGGGGATGGACAGATTCAGGTTCTTCTCTGGGATTACTCGCCGCAGGTGCCTCCACAGGGCCAGAACGACCAGACCTACTACAAGCAGGATTTGCCGCCACAGGACAAGGGGCTGGCGCATCTGGCTTTGACCCATGCGACAAACGGCATGTACACGCTGCAGGTTTACCGCATCGGGTACAAGGTCAACGACGCATACTCTGACTATCTGTCGTTGGGCGCGCCATCCCAGCTAACGACCCAGCAGGTGAGTTACCTGAAGGGAAAGAACAGCGGCGCGGCGATCTCAGAAAGTATCGTCAGAGTGACCGATGGCAGGTTCGATTCCACACTGCCGCTCAGAACGAACGATGTGTATCTGCTGCTTCTGACGAAGATCGCGGAGTAGAAGATTTAACGCTGAGGGTCATCCCATGGCGATGACCATGGCTCCGGCGGTGATAAGCAGGCCTCCGATGAGGGTTGGTGGGGTGAGCTTTTCGCCGAGGAGGAGCCAGGCGAAGAGGATGACGAGGGGGACGCTCAGCTTGTCGAGAGGGGCGACACGCGAGGCGGGACCGAGTTGTAAGGCGCGGAAGTAGCAGAGCCAGGAGAGGCCTGTGGCCAGGCCGGAAAGAGCGAGAAAGAGCAGGGTGCGGCGGTCGAGGGAGCGGATCTCGGCCCAGGCGCCTTGGGCGAAACCGGTTGCGGCGGTTACGGCGCCCGCACTGGTTGGGCCGATGGTGCCGGTCTGCGGCCGGGCGAAGGCGAAGACGATTGCCCAGGCAAAGACCACGACGACGCTGGTGCGCAGAGCCATGGCCAGGTTTGAGTCGACATGCGCCACACCCACCTTGGCCAGAAGGGCGGTGGCGGCGGCAAAGACGGCGGAGAGTATTGCCCATCCAATCCAGCTCATGAGGAATATGGTACAGCTATGACATCTACCTATCCCACCCATTTCGCAAAGAACGCGAAATGGATGGGGCACTCAGGATTTGTTGTCTTATAAACTGAAGGCATGGAGAAAGGACGCGCGAGCAAGACGGCATTGGGCGTGGCGATACGGCGCGCGGCTCACCAGTTGATGGACGTGCCCCCGGTTTTGGAAGATCCGATTGCGGTGCGGCTGATCGGATCGGGCTATCGAGGAAAGATAGGGCGCGCATCGCACCCGGTGGGACGGGATTTGCGCGCCTTCATGGCGGCGCGCAGCCGGTATGCGGAGGATCAACTGGCAGCGTTCGTGGCGCGAGGCGGGGGGCAGTACGTGGTTCTGGGAGCGGGGCTGGACACCTTTGCTTATCGCAACCCGTTTGCCGGACTGCGGGTCTTTGAGGTAGATTTTCCCGCTACGCAGGAGTGGAAACGCGAGCTTCTGGCGGAGGCGGGGATTGTACTGCCGGAGGGACTGAGGTTCGTTCCGCTGGATTTTGAGCACCAGACGCTTGCGGAAGGGCTGGCGGAGGCGGGCTTGGATAGGGGAGCAGCGGCGTTTTTCGGCTGGTTGGGAGTGGTTCCCTACCTGACGATGGAGGCATTTCGGACAACGCTGGGGGTGATTGCGCAACTGCCTGTAGGTAGCGGGGTGAGCTTTGATTACGCGGTCGCGCCGGAAACCTTGAGCGCGGTGGGCAGGAAGGCCTTCGACGCGCTAGCGGGGCGAGTGGCCGCTGCCGGAGAGCCGTTTCAGTTGTTTTTTACGCCGGAGGAGATGGAGGGGGAGCTGCGCCGGGCGGGATTCCAGCGCATAGAGCAGTTGGATTCCGACCATTTGAACGAGCGCTACTTCAAGGATCGGGCCGACGGGCTGAAGTTGTCACCGGTGAAGCTGGGGATGCTGGCGACGGCGTGGGTGTAGCTGAACGAGGCTGGTTTAAAGCCGTGGTATCCCACCCTTTTCGCAAAGTACGCGAAAAGGATGGGGCACGGTGCTTTTGTTGGAGGCCGTCAGGCGCGGCTGCGCGATAAGATGAGTCATGCGCAAGTTTGCTTATTTGACCATCGCATTTGCCCTGCTGGGGCTCTCAGGCTGCGGCTATCACACGCTGGGCGCGGCCACGCACCTGCCGCCCGGAGTGGAAACGCTGGCCGTGCCGGTCTTTGCCACGCATACCGAGGCCTACCACACTGAAGTGGTGATGACCGAGGCGGTGATCCGCGAGTTTGCCACGCGCACGAGGCTGCGGGTGACGCCGGATGCGGGCGGGGACCCGGACGCGGTGCTGCATGGGACGATTCTGAAGGAGACGATTGAGCCGCTGACCTACAACGCCTCGACGCAGCAGTCGTCCAGCTTTCTGATCACGGTGGTGGTTTCGGTGACGCTTAACGGCCGGGATGGCAAAGTCCTCTACGAGAACAAGAACTACGTTTACCGCGAGCAGTTCCAGTCGACCACAGACCTTTCCAGCTTTATCGAGGAGAACCCGGCGGCCATGGAGCGGCTCTCGCGGGAGCTCGCGCGGCAACTGGTGGCGGATATTCTGGAAGGGTTTTAAGAGACAGAGAACAGAGATCAGAGATCAGGGCGGATTTCTACTGACATAGGCGTGACAGGAAGGGTATTCTGGAGGCGCATGATCGAGGCAAACAAATGCCGGAGAAAGCCGCGATGAGCGGGGCGCGCTGGGGCGCAGGCTTCGCCGCCGTAGGCCGCTTTGTGGCGGAGATAGAGGCGGCGGCGGCCGGCAAGGGCGCGCTGAAGCCCGGTTACGTGCTGGCCGGCGACGAGGTTTTTCTGCTCGACCGTTGCCGCGAGGCTGTTCTCAAAGCATATGTGCCGCAGGATCTGCGGGATTTCTGCCTGTCAGATTTAGATTTGGCCTCGACCACGATCTTCGAGGTGCTGGACCGCGCGCAGACACCATCGCTGATGGCGCCGTTCCAGGTGATTTTTGTGCGCAATGTGCGCCAGCTTTACACGCGCGGGGCCAAAAAGGACGAGTTTGCCGCGCTGGACCGCTATTTTCGCTCGCCTAATCCACAGGCGCTGATTCTTTTTTTGGCTGACTTTATCAGCATCCCCTCTGACATTCGCCGCATGGAGCTGGAGGACAAGAACCGCTTTGAGCGGTTGACCGAGACGCTGGGCGAGCATTGCGGCATGGTGGAGCTGGCGCGGGTGAACGAGGAAGACGCGATGCGCTGGGTGGTGGCGACGGCGCAGGAGCAGGGCGCGCGCGTGGAGGCCGAAGCGGCACGCGAGCTGGTGGATGCGCTGGGCGCGGACATGATGCTGATCTCGTCGGAGCTGGAAAAACTGCTGCTCTACACGCTGGGCAAGGGGCGCATCACGCTGGGCGACGTGGAAACCATGGTGCTGGCCGCCAAGCAACGCTCGCTTTATGAGCTGACGGACGCCATCAGCTCCCGCGACCGGACGCGCGCACTGGCGCTGCTGCACGGGTTGCTGAACAGCTCGGACGCCGGCGAGGACGCGGCCATCGGCCATCTCTACATGCTGGCGCGGACCTTCCGGCAGATGCTGGTGATTCTGGAAAAGAATGTGCGCGACTCACGCGCCATCTGGCAGGCGCTGTGGCAGGGTTTCAGGATGCCGCCCTTTGCCGCCGACGACCTGATTCGACAGGCGCGGCGCTACAAGAGCCGCCGCGACCTGACGCGGGCGCTCAAGCTGATTGCCCGCGCGGACCTGGAGTTGCGCTCTTCGCCGCCGGATAAGCGGCTGGTGCTGGAGAGGCTGGTTTACGAGCTGGCTTCGGAGCCGAAACCGGCAGCGCCTTTATTCGTGTCAAACCAACTTTCGTTCGAGGTCTGAATCACGAATGACAGAGGATGAACATGCAAGACTCCAACTCATCCTTGCCGGAAACCGCGACCGCATCAGGTTTCCTTATGCGTATCAAAAAGGCCGCTCGAGGCCTGATGCCGATCATTCTCTGGATATCTATTCTCTTCGCCAGCGCGGGGCGTCTGGATTGGAAGCGTGGCTGGGCGGCTTCTGTAATCTATGTACTCACCATAATTGCCATAGGCGCGCTGGTTCGTCGCTTCAACCCGGGTTTGCTGAGCGTGCGTGCCAAGCCGAATTTCAAGCAGACTCAAAGTTTCGACAGGCTGTTTTACAGAATTTTTCTCCCGCTAACCTATCTTCAGATTGCCGTTGCCGGTTTTGACGCTGTCCGCTTCCGCTGGCTGCCGTTGCCGCTTTGGTGCGCGCTGCCGGGTGTCCTTCTCTTTTTATCGGCGATGGGATTGATTTGCTGGGTTATGACTGTGAATCGCTTTGCTGAATCGACGGTACGTATTCAGTCCGAACGCAACCATGCAGTTGTTTCTTCCGGTCCTTATCGCATCGTGCGCCATCCGATGTACGTGGGTATGTTTTTGATGTATCCAGCGACGGCCATGATGCTGGGCTCCGGGTGGGCGATGGCTGTGGCGGCTCTGATTCTGGTTCTGATCGTATGGCGCACGGTGGAGGAGGACCGTTTTCTGCACCGCGAACTTACTGGCTATCGGGAGTATGCGGCGCTCACGCGCTACCGTCTCGTTCCTGGGCTCTGGTGATTGGCCAAGACCCTACTGCACGCCTCGCTCATTGAGCCAGGGGCCATACTCCCGATCCATGCTCTCGATGTGCTCTGAATAGGATTCGCGCAGAAAGCAGAGAAGAGGGCGCATCTGCATCTGCTCGCCGTGTTGCACGCGATGAGAGGACTGGAGAATCTGCGCCAGGATGCGCTGGTGCTCGGCACGATGCTCTTCCCGGCCGGGAAAGAGATATTGATCCATCAGTTTCTCCTCGCTGGAAAAGTGCATGCGAGTGAACTCAATGAGCCGGTCCAGCACCTCGCTGACCTGTTCCCGCCCCAAACCCCGGACCACCGCCAGGCGAAGTTCGTTCATGGTATCCATAAGGATGCCGTGTTGATCGTCCATGGATCGAACGCCGACGGTGCAGGCATGGTTCCAGGTTAAAAGTGTCACATGAGCCTCCATGAATCACTGTTGGAGGTATCGGACAGGCAGCGCCTGGGGTTACCGGTAATTCTCCGGTTCATGTGACCAAGGTTTGCCGGAGGGCTTCGCATTGGGGGGTACATGGCCAGGTCAGACGCATTGATTCGTTTGTTGAACGGCCTGGCCACCGGTGGATACTACAGAATGAGGCAACCAAATGGAAGTTAACACGCTGATCACGCCAGCGAACTTGATTGCCGCGCTGCTTGCACTAGCTCCGTTTCTGGCTGCTGCCTTCTTCCCGCAATGGGCCTCGGGACGGGCGCGCTCGCTTCCGCTATGGGCACAACTGGCCTCACCCGCGGTTTTGTGCTTGCCTTATCTGCTGGTAGCCGTCGGAGGCGGCGTCTTCCGCTGGGGCTGGTTTGCGCTGTATGCGCTGTTGCCGGTGGCGGTGGCAGGCTTGCTTTGGCAGGCAGGGCGGGTCGACCCGAATCAGCACGGAAACTGGCGGGATTTTCTGGTTCTGGCCATGCTGGGGCTGGCGGTGGATCTGCGCTGGTTTGAGGGCGCGTGGCCGGAGCATCTGGCGATCTTCAACAAGGTGCTGCTGCTGGACGCTGGAATCTACGGCTTCATCGCCGTGCGGCAACTGGAGGGGACGGGCTTCGATCTGCGCCTGCGTTTGCGCGATGCGGCCATCGGTTTGCGGGAGTTGGCATGGTACACGCCGATAGCGCTGGCGCTGGGACTGAGCCTGGGATTTTTGCATTTGCACGCTGGATGGCCGGGAGTGTTGCCGATTGCCGGCGCGTGGATCTTCACCTTCTTTTTCATCGCTGTTCTTGAGGAACTATTCTTTCGCGGATGGCTGCAGAATCTTCTGGAGCGGAGGATGGGACGCACTGGCGCGTTGATTTTGACAGCGATTCTCTTTGGCCTAGCCCACTTCAACAAGCGGGCGGCGTACTTCAACTGGCGCTATGTGCTGCTGGCTGCTGTTGCGGGCGTCTTCTATGGGCGCGCATGGCGCAGCGAACGGCGGGTGGGAGCCTCGGCTATTACACACGCTTCGGTGGACGCGATCTGGTCCCTATGGCTGCGCTGAAGGGACAGCCTTGTGCATGTGGCCGTAAGTCAGATAGCCCAGCCCCACGCGCATGTTGTGGACCACCAGGCCCGGAACGGTGATGGCGAGTGTGACTCCCAGGATGGCGTGGGCCAGAGCCAGGGTGTAGAGGTTGCGGTAGCGGAGAAAGAGCATGCAGGAGGCCAAGCCCCAGAGCAGCGTGACCGGCGCAAGGATGGGGCTGGGCAGATGGGCCGCGGCGAAGATGATTGCGGTTACGAGGGCCGCGAGTTTTGCGCTGGGGAGCAAGCGCAGGAAGCGCGAGAGAAAAAAGCACTGCATCAGGAGCTGTTGCACGAAGGTCCAGACGATATAGCCCACATAAGTCTCTATGAAGAGAAGAGAAGTGGGGGGAACGTGCAGCGTGCGCAGCCGGATGGCGAGGACAACGGCGACTGCAGTGACCAGCAACGCCGCGCCCACAATCCAGAGCGAATGAAGGAAGTTTTCCCGGCGGAGGCCCATGGCCTGCAGACCCTCGAAGGATGCTGAAGCGATGGCCACGACGGCGGCGGCAGCAACCCACCAGAGAATTCGTTGCCAAGGGCGAGGCGTCCAGATGACGAGCAGAATGAGGCCGTAGGCAATGGCGAGCTCGATGATGTCGCGGCAGCGGCTGCTCGAGGCGATGGGAATTCTGCTGGCTGCCATGCTATCGATGTTAGAGCAGTTGCCGAGGCTTATTCCAGGATGATGGCTGGCTCCGGCCTCTGGCCGCGCGTGGTGAGGGTGATGGCCGCGGCCAGGATGAGTCCGCCACCGGCCCAGGCGTAGGGTCCGAGGTGCTCGCCGAGCAGTTGAACGCCCAGCCAGGAGCCGAGAGCGGGCTCGATATTGAGAAAGACTCCGGCGCGGGAGGCAGTCACGTGGTGGATGCCCCAGTTCCACAGCAGCGTGGTGGTGGCGGTGCAGAGCAGGCCGCTGATGGCCAGAGCTATCCATGCGGTTAGGCTGATGTGGGCAAAGGGAAATGGCTGGACGCTGGCGCGCGTCAGCGGAGTCAATAGCAGGGGCCCCAGCACCCAGACGACCAGCATCGCGGTTCCAGAGAGAATGGTGTAAGCGGTGACCACTGGCGGACTATGCGTCTGCATCAGCTTCTTGCTGAGCAGAATCCAGGCCAGCGCAACGAAGAGCGAAAGTACGACCAACAGGTCTCCGATGAGCGATGGTTCACCACGCGCGGCATGGCTGCGATTGCCGCCCAGGGCGAGCAGAACCGCACCTGCCGTGGAAGCAAAGAGCGCCAGCCAGCCGATGAGGTCGAGCCGCTCCGCTTCGGACCCCTTGGGGGCAAAAAGCGCGGCGGCAGCAGCCAGCAGAACCGGCATGGCACCCACCATGAGGCAGGCGTGGCTGACTGTGGTGCGCGCCAGGCCGTGAAACTGGAGCAGAAACTGGAGAGGCACGCCGAGAAAGGCGCAGAGGAGCAGCAGACGCGTCTCGGCGGCGGAGAGACGGAAGCTGCGGCGATGAATGAAGGCCACGGGCAACATGCCCAGGGAGGCAAAGAGGAAGCGGTAAAGCACCATGTACTCGACGCTCATCTCGTTGAGCGCGAGGCGGCCCCAGTAGAAGCCCGTGCCCCACAGGCAGCCGGCCACAAAACAGGCTCCGTAGCCGAGAAATGCGAGGCGCGGAGAGATTGCTGCGATTTTTGCCATCCTTCTTTACTGTCGCACATGCGCGGGCTGAGGCACATGGGGTACCCCCACCCCTACTTTGGACGCAAAGTCGTTGTTTTGTTGAGGTTACAAACGGGGTTGCGCTGTAAAATCGTCAAAACAAAGGAGTTCCCTGCAAAGTCGTCCAGGATAAGGAGTTACGGGACGTTTTGGCTGCTTCCGGCTGGAAGGCGGCGAAAAGGACGTACCGGGACGATTGGAGGGAAAGCTTCTGAGGATTATTGTGCACAAAACAATTAAATAATCTGCAATGGACTGTCAGGGGCAGCGAGTCAGCGAGTCAGCAAGTCAGCAGGTCAGCAGGTCAGCAGGTCAGCAAGGCGGGCGTACTTCGCGCATGGGGTTCGTGGTATCCCAGGTCCCCAAATGCGAGGGACCTGGGGCACCCGGCGTACAATTCCTCTCATGGCTGGGGCGACCCGCCTCAAGTCAGGATGAGGCTATTTCCATGAATGCGATTGAGATTGGCACACTGCGCCGTGTCGAATTGCGAAATGTCTGGAAGCACGAAGCCATGGATTTCACTCCTTGGCTTGTTGAGAACATGGACTTGATCGGTGAGGTTCTCGGACTCGACCTTGAGACCATTGGGCGGGAGCAGGCTGTAGGTGATTTTGCCGTGGACATTTTGGCCCGAGATTTGGGCCGAGACAAGCGCGTGATTATCGAAAACCAACTCGATGAGACCGACCACACGCATCTTGGACAACTCATAACCTATGCTGCAGGCCTCGAAGCTGGTGCCGTTGTATGGGTTTCCCGCAAATTCCGAGAGGAACACCGGCAAGCGCTGGACTGGCTCAATCGCGGCGGGGACGGATCAACCGAGTATTTCGGTGTAGTTGTGGAACTACTGCAAATCGACGACTCAAAGCCTGCAGTAAACCTCCGCCTGATAGCGTCCCCAAACAACTGGTCCCGTCGTACAATCCCGACGACAACCGCCGGAGATCCAAGCGGTAAATACGCACGCTACCAGCAATTCTTCCAGCGGCTTATAGATGAGCTTCGAGAGAAACACCGGTTTACCAACGCCCGCATTGGGCAGCCCCAAAATTGGTACAGCTTTAGCACCGGAACGAAGGGTTTCCAGTACGGGCTGAGCTTCGCCACAGGAGGGCGGCTTCGTGCAGAACTGTATATCGATACCGGCGAGAGCGCCCAGAATATCGGCGCTCTTGACGCATTGGGCAGGGAAAGGCCAAGCATCGAAGCCGACTTTGGTGAATCTCTCGAATGGGAAACTATGGAAAGCAGGCGTGCGTGCAGGATTGCTGTTTACAGACCCGGCTCCATCGAAGATGCCGCCGCTTCCCTAGAGGAACATCAAAGATGGGCAATAGATCGCTTGCTGAAGTTTAAGAAAGTATTCGGTCCGCGCCTGTCGGCGGCGGCACGTTACGCTGAGATTCCGAAACAGAACATTTTGACAACGACAGAATCCCAGATAACCGATGAGCGAAGCTAGGCCTACGGAACACAGCGCCGTTCCTACGGGACTCTAACAACCACTGCGTCTACGGCGCAGGCGACGGGCTGCTGGCGGCTTGGAAGCCGCCAGTACAGCCGGCCGGGAGGCCGGCGCTACACTCCAGACCTTACAAATTCAAGTGGCCACTGTACTAGCCGCAATAACAAAAACGCGGCGAGGGTGGGGCACCCATGGACGCGCTTTGCGCATGGGGTTCGTGGTTTCCCAGGTCCGCAAATGCGAGGGACCCTTCGACTACGCTCAGGGCAGGCTCCCACCCCACAGACGAAGACCTGTCCCTTCACCCCAGCGAGCAAAGATCACTCGCTGGGGACCCCGAATCCGTGGGGACCCCGGCTCTGGGGCACCCGTTCACCCGCCGCCACCCTCCCGCTCATCGCGATAATACCGCGATGAACGGGGCACAGCTTTTCAAGGGTCAGGATGAATCTTCAGGGCTGATGAGCGGGCCACCTGCGGACCCCGGACCTGGGACACCCGACCACCCGCCGCCACCCTCCCGCTCATCGCGATAATACCGCGATGAACGGGGCACAGCTTTTCAAGGGTCAGGATGAATCTTCAGAGCTGATTAGCGGGCCACCTGCCGACGTGGACCAGGAGGTCCACGCAACAGCCGGCCGGGAGGCCGGCGCTACAGGTCCGCACCCCTCCCGCTCATCGCGATAATACCGCGATGAACGGGGCACAGCTTTTCAAGGATCAGGATGAATATTCAGGGCTGATGAGCGGGCCACCTGCCGACGTGGACCAGGAGGTCCACGCAACAGCCGGTCAGGAGACCGGCGCTACAGGTCCGCACCCCTCCCGCTCATCGCGATAATACCGCGATGAACGGGGCACAGCTTTTCAAGGGTCAGGATGAATCTTCAGGGCTGATGAGCGGGCCACCTGCCTGATTTCGACATTTTCATGAATATTTGAATAGGAGTGAGGAATTACCCTAGAAGCTGTTTCATAACCGAATGCTGACCGTCTTTAACTTTTCCTCTGGGGCTAAAGCCCGCGATTTTTCTGCTCTGTCAGCGGCACGGCTAAAGCCATGCCCTTTCAAAACCTGGTTATGAAACAACCTCTAATTGCTATTCGATGGTTCGACGATTGTCGTTCCCTGTTCAAACCGAATCAACCATTCGCCTCCGTGACGAGTCCACACAGTGGTCACCCGGATACGGCTTGGAAATGGCTGCCCCTTGAAGGTCGCATCCACTTCCATCTTGCAACTCAAGTACGCGGAATCGCGGGTCATCAGCTTGAATACGCAGTCCGAGAGTTTGTAGTCGTGCAGTGTCACGTTGGGCCATTCCGCCTCGATGTCCGCACGGTGATACACGCCTCCGTTACCTGCGACTTCGGCAAAATCGCCGGCGAGGTGAGATAAGACAAATTGGAGGTCCTTCCGCTTCTCTGCCTCGTACATCTGGTGCAAAGTGCCGGTGATGCGCCTTTCGACGGCCACTTCCTCTTTCGTGCGCTGTCCCGCCAACGCATTGCATAACGAGATACAGAGCACCGCAACGGAGATTATCCTTGCCATCGTCATGGGAGACTCCTACCTATAATTCCATTGTATGAAGACTTCCCGCCTCTCACAGGCGATGCGGCTGCGGATCGCTCTTCGAGAGGCTGAGAATACTAAACACACACGAATGATTGGCACAAGATCAGTGACACGAGTCACAACTGAAAAAGCCCGCGGCTAAAGCCGCTTTCGTTGCAGGGCTAACATTCAGTGGCCTGAAGGCCACTGCTCCCTCCGTTAGACCGGAAGAGAGCATCACAGCCCAAGCCGCCCGCATCGGCGAAAATACCCATAGATGGAGAAGCGGTTGATTGCGGCGGAATGGGGTTTGCGCGCGGGCCTGGGACTGGCAGCGATGGCGGCGACGCTGTGCGCGGCGCCGGCCGCGATGGGCCAGATGCCGGATGCGCCGGCGCCAACCCTGATTCCCCAGGAGCGCGTATTGCCTGAGCAGCTCGCCGACAAGCCCTCTCAGCCGCCGGCGTTCCAGATTCCTGTTGCGCCGATGGGTTTTTCGCCGCCGGGAGCGATCAGCCTGGGCCTGAGAAACAGCGTTGTCTCACTGGATTTTCTGGATGAAGACCGGCTGCTGTTTACCTTTCGCGTGCCGGGATTGGTTCATCGCGGGACTGGGGAGTATGAGGAGCGGCAGATTCGCGCGGTGGTTCTCAAGCTGCCGGCTGGCACGGTGGAGGCCGAAGCGCTGTGGACGGTTCACGACCGGCAGCGCTATCTGTGGGCGCTCAGCGGCGGGCGCTTTCTGCTGCGCAACCGCAACAATCTGGAGATGGGCGACGCCACGCTGGAGCTGAAGCCCTTTCTGCGCTTTCCGGGGCCGCTGCTTTGGCTGGAGATGGACCCTACACAACAGTTTCTGGTGACCAACTCGCGCGAGCCGGCGGCGGCAGGTAAACCCGGCGGGGCGGGCAGCCAGGCCACGGTGAACGGGTTTGGGCAAAGGACCGAAGGGGAGTCCGATCTGGAGGTGCGTATCTTGCGCCGGGAGTCGGGACAGGTGGTGCTGGTCAGCCGCGCCCGCTCCACGGTGCATCTGCCCATCAACTCTGACGGCTACCTGGAGAGCCTGCGCGCGAGGGGCGACGAATGGCTGCTGAATCTGAATTACTTCAGCGGAGGAAGCGCAATTCTGGGGCGGGTGGAATCGAGCTGTCCGCCGCTCTTTGATTTTCTGTCGCAGCGGGAGGTGCTGGTGACGACGTGCACATCGCCGGGCGCGGGCAAGCTGGTGGCGATGACGACCGAAGGACGCCGCCTCTGGGATGCGGAGACTTCAAATGCTACGGTGTGGCCGATCGTAGTGAGGTCTCCGGACGGCTCGCGGCTGGGGCGGGAGGCACTGGCCGTCAGCCACCCGGTCAGAGCTCGCGAGTCCCTCGATCAAGACGACATCAAAGGGCAACTGGTGGAGGTTCTGGACGCAGCAGACGGCAAGGTGGTTCTGGAGACTTCGGCCAGCCCGATTCTCGACGCGGGCGGAAATGTGGCGATTTCACCCTCGGGACGGCGCGTGGCTGTGCTGAACGGCGGGGCAGTCCAGGTCTTCGAGCTGCCTGCGCCGACGCCGCTTCTGGCACCTTCATCCCTTGCCCCCGCAGCTCATCCGCCTGGCCGCTGACCGGGGCTTGAATCGCCCACAACGCCTGCTTGTGTAAACTGGGGGGCGGGAGTGATTTCTTGTCCAAGACTAATGTTCGCTACGCGGTAGCAGCGCTGACCGACTGCGGCAGCAAGCGCCCTTCCAACGAAGATGCATTCGGTTACTCCGCCGTGCATGGAGTCTGTGTTGTATGCGACGGCATGGGCGGCGCCGCAGCCGGCGAGATCGCCAGTTCGATGGCGGTGAGCGAGGTGTTGCGCCTGCTGGGCGAACGCAATCAGGCTGCGCCGCTTGAAAAGTCAATTGAAGAGGCTATCCGCACCGCCAACGAGGCAATTCATTCCCGCGCCGAGCACGACCCGCATCTCAGAGGCATGGGAACCACGCTGGCGGGGTTGGCAACCAAGGGGCGGCGCGTGCTGGTCTTCAACGTAGGAGACAGCCGCTGTTACCGTCTGCGCAAACGCAAGCTGGAACAGATCAGCCAGGACCACTCGCTGGTGGAAGAGCAAGTGCGAATGGGGCGCATTACGCCCGACGAGGCCCTGCGCTCCCCTCTGCGCAACGTGATTACCCGCGCCCTGGGAACGCAGCCGGAGGTCGAGCCGGACATCTTTGAGCAGAAGGCCGAAGCCGGCGACATTTTCCTGCTCTGCTCGGATGGATTGACGGGGGAAGTTCCCGATGCGCAGATTGAATTGCTGCTGGCCGCCGATCTGCCTCTCGAACAGCTATGCGCCAACCTGGTGGCAGCCGCCAACCAAGCGGGCGGTCATGACAACATCACTTGCATGCTGGTGAGGGCGGAGGGGTAGGGCGGAGAGCTGAAAAATCACGCCCTTGTGACAAATGGAAGGCACAGGAATGGAGAGTCCGGCCTACAGGGAGGACCACGTACATCCTATCTGTGATAGGATACTCTTGTGAGCCCAAGAAAGCCGCCTATTCGAACTATGACGCTTGAGGAACATCACCTCAAGGGGAAGAGAAAAGGGGCGCTGTTGAGAGAGCAGGTATGGTTCGAGGATGGGCAGGCAGTTGCGTACAGTCTGGCCTACATCAATATGAAGCTGTGCCCGGCGGACAATGGCCGGGTATTAGGCTACGACAACAGTCACGAATATCACCATCGTCATTTCATGGGCGAGGTTGAAGCCGTGGAATTCACAACCTATGCGGCCCTGGCTGAAAGATTTATCAAAGAAGTCCACGAACTCTGGAGGATCGAAGATGAACAAGAGTAAGCTCTCCATCGCAACGGGCACTACCGAGGGGTTCTTTAACCGTGTGCGCGGTCACGTTGCAAAGCTCGATCGCGGCGAAACCATTCCTCCGAAAATTTCCATTACGTTTGAGGATCCTCTGGAGTTGCTGAACGTGCTTACCGCCGAACGGATTCGCCTGTTGCGACGGGCCAGGGCAGGCTCTCAGCCCATTACCGAGCTGGCATCCGGACTCAAGAGGGACGTACGGGCAGTCAGCCGCGATGTAGTGCGCCTGGAAAAGGCCGGGCTGATCCGCACCAGCTATCGTGTCAACCCAGGACACGGCAGGTATAAAGTCGTTGAGCCGATCGCGAGGGAATACAGCCTGACGGCCAACCTGTAGCGAACTCAGGAACAATTTGCCTTCCGCCGGTGTCCAGGTAAGTGATGGCTAACAAAAAATGGATTCTTCGCATCTTCCGTTTCGCGGCTCTGGCCGTGCTTGCTGTCATTCTGCTTACCTTCGCAGCAGTCCAGATTCAGCAGCGGATTCTGCGCTGGCGAGCCGAGCGGCTGATGGCCGACATGCACCAGATTCGCCTCTACCAAAGCAACTGGGCCGACGCGCAGAGATTGATGTATCGCTGGGGCGCATGGGGGCACTATAACGGGATCTGTACGGCGGCGGATTGCAGGTATGCGATTGTCTTGGGTGATGCCAGTTTTATGGCCCAGCAGAGAGAACGCGAAGGCAATGGCAATTGGCTATGGAGCCACCATGCCGCATATGTCATTTATAGCTTGTTCGGGGGTCGATACGCACCCATCTATTTCGAGTTCATCGTCCAAGATGGCACAATCTGGAGAACATCTACGGCTGTGAACATTGAGGTTGATCCGAAATTGCTGGATAAAGATGATCTAGGCTATGTGCTTATCGTTGAAGCAAAAAGCCAACAGGCACTTCGACAATCCGAAGGTAACGGTTGGGTGTTGGGTAGGGATGAGCAGCTTGCTGAACACCCATATTACAAAGCAGGTAGACCTGGCGGCTGTGAACTCTGCCAGATGGCTAGAATTACATACTCTACGCACACTCCACAGGCCGAGATTGAACACCTTACCTCATTTGATTTATCTTGCATGACGCGGTTTTGGTTTCATTCCTGCACAACATTAGGAGAAGTATTGCCAGCAGCCAAACCATGGCATCTCTACCATGACAATAGTCCCAACTCCCAACCTCAACAACCCGCCACCTTGTCACCCAAGCCATGCAATATACCTATCTGGGCGCTGGCGCGCGACGCACGTTACGTACTATCCGTCAATGCTTTATCAAACAAGCCGGAGAAAATGCCTAGCCCTGATTATTTCAACACTACTACGAATAAATTTGACAAAGAACCGGACTATGATCGCGAGACAGCACAAGTTAAGGTTGTTGCGTCGTTTAAGGGTACTGTTCCATGGCCTCCTGGCACTGTTGTTAAGGCGTATCCATACTCCTGGTCTCTGGATTTCCCTCCATTCGAAACGCCGGAACATCTACTGCCCGGCAAGCACTACATCGTGTTTCTCGTTGGTGATGACCGCAGATATCAAGGATTGACAAAAGAATCGCCGATATATCTGGACCGTTGCGGCGTACAGGAAGACACGCCAGAAGTGCGCCGAGAGCTGGAAAAGGGCTTTGCGCAGAACGACAATCTGCGCGGTCCCGAAATTCGATGATTCTTAATCGAGCACTCGACGAACACTCCGACTAAATACCAAAGATTGACAAAGTCTGTTATTGGGTTCAGCATTGAAATCAGGAGTATTTCCTATGAATGTTTCGCTGACCCCGGAACTAGACGACTTTGTTGTCGGCAAAGTTGAATCCGGCCGCTACAACTCGGCCAGCGAGGTAGTGCGCGAGGCTCTGCGGCTTCTGGAAGAACATGACCGCGCGCGGAATGCGCAACTAGCCGCCTTCAACCAGGAGATCGGGTCAAGGCTGGCCTCGCTGGACCGTGGAGAGCACGTCAAGCCGGAGGCGGCGCGGCGGCGTCTTGAGCAAAAGTCCCGCGAGCGGCGAAAGCTCAGCAGATGAAGGAGCATGTTCTCAATCGTGCTTCTTGACCCGCTGGAAGAGCAGGAGCAGCGGGATGCAGAGCAGCGCGAGGAAGGCCATCAGGCGGAAGTTATCCATATAGGCCATCAGGGCGGCCTGCTGTTGCACGCCGCGGTAGAGCATTCCTACAGCTTTTTGATGGGCGGTGACCATGTCGACGCCCTGGGAGAAGAACTTTGCCTGAAGGCCGCGCACCAGCGCGCCGGTGACGGGGTTGCCAGCGCCGGCATTTCCCGACAGATAATTCTGATGAGTCTGCGCACCGCGCACCAGCATGGTGGTGACAGTGGCGATGCCGATGGAGCCGCCGATGCTGCGCATGAGGTTGTAGATGCCGGTGGCGTTGCCCATCTCTTTTTTGGGCAGGCGGCTGAGGGTCATGGTGGTGAGGGGGACGAAGACGAATCCCATGGCCAAGCCGCTCATCACATTGGGCATGATTACCGAACCCATGCCGATATCAAGGTTGATCTGGCCCAGCAGCCAGGTGGAGTAACCAAGCAGAGTAAAACCGAAGGCCATCAGCCAGCGAGCATCGATGTAACGGACGAGGAGGCCTGCCGACACCATGGATACCATGGCGCCGAAGCCGCGCGGACTAATAGACATGCCGCTTTGCAGTGCCGAGTATCCCATCATGGTTTGCAGAAACAGGGGCAGCATGGCCGTGGAGGCATAGAGAACGAAGCCATACATGGCTGTAACCAGCGTTCCCACGCTGAAGTTGCGGTCGGCAAAGATCTGCAAATGAACGATGGGTTCGCGGTTTTTCAACTCGCGGACGATAAAGCCGATAAGCGCCAGAATGGAGACGGCAGCCGTCCACCGCACCCAGGTGGAGGCGAACCAGTCCGACTCCTGCCCCTTGTCGAGCACGAGTTGCAATGTTCCCAGCCAGAGAGCCATCAGGCCGAAGCCGAGATAGTCGATTGCCCCCTTGAATTTGTGGCGCAGATACGGCGGGTCCTCGACGTTTAGGTTGACCATGAAGAGCGCCAGGATGCCGATGGGGAGATTGATGTAGAAAATCCAGCGCCAGGAGTAGCTGTCGGTGATCCAACCGCCAAGGGTGGGGCCGATGATGGGGGCGACGATGACGCCGAGGCCAAAGACGGCCATGGCGGTGCCGTGCTGGCGGGGCGGAAAACTCTCCAGCAGGATGGACTGGGCCAGCGGCTGCATTCCGCCGCCGCCTATGCCCTGCAAAACGCGGGCCACGATCAGCATTGGCATGGATATGGCCATGCCACAGAGCAGCGAGGCGACAGTGAAGATGAGGATGGAAATGAGCAGCAGCCGCGTGCGGCCGATGCGCCGCGCCAGCCATCCAGCGGCGGGCAGCATGATGGCAGTGGAGACGAGGTAGCTGGTGAGAACCCAGGTGGACTCATCGGTGGTAGCCGAGAGGTTGCCGGCAATGTGCGGCAGGGAGACGTTGGCCACCGACGAGTCGAGCACCACCATGAAGGTGGCCAGCATGACGGAGGCTGCAACTATCCACGGGTTGGCCGCCGGCCTCCAGTCGTGGTGCTCGTCTGCGTGTTGCAGCGCGCCGGAGGCCGTGCTCATACGGTTGTCCGTTCCCGCAGGTTGGCAGGCGATGCTGGAGGCAACGCGACGCGGTTTTTTTGTTGAACTGGCCGCATGGTCAATTCAGTATAATCGACCGCCATCCGCGGTTGTAATTGACGCGAAACGGCGGCGCGCGTATTCTGCGGAGGGTAAATCAAGCATTTTCGGAATACACGTAAACTTTTTAAGTGCCGTGAAAGGTGGCTTTTACTTCCACCCCACGAACGAAGACCTGTCCGTGGGGACCCCGGTAATGAAAAAGCCACTTGGCATGGTGCTTTCGGTCTACACCAATTCCGAAAATGCTACGAAGGAGCATAACTATGAATAGGCGTGAATTACTCAAGCGGATGGGCGGCGCGTGTTCCGCGCTTGCGCTCTCAAGGTTTGCACGGGCCCAGGCAGCGCTGGGCAGTCATTTCGAGGCAACCAGGGTTTCTCTGGAAGGCTACCGTATCCCGGAGTGGTTTCGCGACGCCAAGTTCGGCATATGGTCGCACTGGGGTCCGCAGTCGGCTATTGAAGACGGGGACTGGTACGCGCGCAATATGTACGTGCAGGGAACGGAGCAATATCGCTATCATGTGGAAACCTACGGCCATCCCACCAAGGTGGGTTACAAGGACCTGGTGAATGACTGGAAGGCGGCCAAGTGGGACCCGGAACACCTGATGAGCTTGTATAAGAAGGCGGGGGCAAAGTATTTCGTCAGCATGGGCGTACATCACGATAACTTCGACCTTTGGGATTCCAGGCACACACGCTGGAATGCCGTGAAGATGGGACCGAAGAAGGATGTGGTGGGAATATGGCGGGACGCGGCGCGCAAGAACGGGTTGCGCTTCGGAGTCAGCGAACATCTCTGGATCAGCTACAAGTGGTTTGCGGTGAGCCACGGCGCGGACAAGACCGGTCCGCTGGCCGGCGTACTCTATGACGGCGCTGATCCGCAGTACGCGGATCTGTATCATGACGCCAACTGCGCGCGCTTAATCGACATGACAAAAGTCGAATGGAATGATAATGCAATTCCCGAATCGTGGAAGCGTCATTACCTGGATCGCATGACCGACCTCATCGATAAGTATCAACCTGACCTTCTCTACACGGACGGCCACCTGCCCTTCGAGGAGTATGGGCTGAAGATGTTGGCTCATTTGTACAACGTGAGCGCGCAGGTTCATGGCGGCGTGACCGAGGCGATCTATACCAGCAAGGAAGAGACCGACTGCAATATCGGCACTTGCCTGCTGGATCACGAGCGCGGCGTCTCCGATGAGATCGCCAAGAACCCCTGGCAAACCGACACCTGCATCGGCCAATGGCACTACAAGCGCGGCGAAAGGTACAAGACGGCTAAGAAGGTGATCGATCTGCTGGCTGACATCGTGAGCAAGAACGGCAACCTGCTGCTGAACTTCCCGCTGCCCAACTCCGGCGCATTGGATTACGAGGAGATGGTTGTGCTGGACGGCATCACCGCGTGGATGGCGGTGAACAGCGAAGGCATTTATGCGACGCGGCCGTGGAAGATATACGGGGAAGGCCCCTCGACCAAAGTGGAGATCAAGGCCGGCAACTTCAACGAGGACACGCAGAAGGGCTTTACCGCCGAGGATGTCCGCTTCACTACCAAGGGGAGCACGCTGTACGCCTTTGTGATGGGCTGGCCGGAGAAGGAAGCTGTGGTGCGCGCTCTCGGCCTGGCTAGTCCGCAAGCTCCCGGCAAGATACAGAAAGTAGAGCTGCTGGGCTACAAGGGCGAGATCAAGTGGACGCAGGACGAAGCCTCGTTGAGGGTGGAAATGCCCGCGGAGAAGATTTCCGACGTGGCAATTACGCTGAAGGTTGAGCTGGCGTAAAACAGTTGGTGTGACAGACGGGTGTAGGCCGGCGACGATGCCGGCCTTCGCCTTTGGTCTCCAAATGTTTGTAAAAAGGACTCCTTTACCCGCGCATCAGAGGATTATGATGATTCCGGCGGTGAAATCTGCCGATAATAACAGGGCTCACAAGTGGAGTTGGAGGAAGGCCGATGAAAGATAAGCACAAGAAGGAAAAGGCAGAGAAGGAGCGGGAGGCGGCGCCTGAAAGTGAAATCCAGCTTGGCGGAGACCTGCCGGCACCGACGCCGGATGATGAAAAAGCTCTGCGCGTGGGAAAAGACTGCGACTATGAGCGCGAGCTGCGCCGCCTGCAAGTGGAGCTTGTGAAGCTGCAGGAGTGGATTCGCCACGAAAAGATGCGGGTGGTGGTGATCTTTGAAGGCCGCGACGCGGCGGGCAAGGGCGGCGCCATCAAGCGCATCACCGAATCGCTGAATCCGCGCGTCTGCCGAATTGTGGCTCTGGGCACGCCCACCGAGCGAGAGACCACGCAATGGTACTTCCAGAGATATGTTCCCCACCTGCCGGCGGCCGGCGAGATGGTGCTCTTCGATCGTAGTTGGTACAACCGCGCCGGGGTCGAGCGGGTGATGGGCTTCTGCACCGAGGCGCAGTATCAAGAGTTCATGCATAGCTGCCCGGAGTTCGAGCGCATGTTGATCCGCTCCGGAATTCGCCTGATCAAATACTGGTTCTCCGTCAGCGACGAGGAGCAGGAACGGCGCTTTCAGGATCGCATGAAGACCCCCACCAAGCGCTGGAAGCTGAGCCCGATGGATTTGCAGTCGCGCAAGCACTGGGCCGAGTACTCGCGGGCCAAGGACGAGATGTTCGCCGTGACTGACACCAAGCAATCGCCGTGGTATGTGGTGAATGCGGAAGACAAAAAATGCGCACGGCTGAACGTGATTCGGCACCTTCTATCGTTATTCGTCTACCGCGATCTGACGCCCGAGCCGCTGGAGTTGCCGAAACTGGAGAAATCGAAATACGTACGCCCGCCAATCCAGGAACAGAACTTCATTCCGCAGTATTACCGGTAGGGAGGAAGTGACATGCTAATCAAATGTACCAAGAAGAAAGGCCGATTGGCATTGTTTGTAATGTTACTCGGACTAACCTTAGTCGCAGTAGTTTTCAGGGGAATGCAGCACTGCCCTGCTTGTTCGCCGTGTGTAATCATTTTGCCAGATGGTAAGGAAGTGCGTCCAAATCCCTGTCACTGTACTTCGTATGCGAAATACCTGTTCCAGATTGCGTTTGGCCATAATGAAAGAAAGTCTGAAACTATGGCCAAGTCCACAGCACCGTGTGAAGCTAAGAGTAGCCCGTATTGAAAACAGGCTGACACGAATCGTGCTCGGAGGAAGAACGATTCAGATTCCCGGGTTATAGGTAATCGCGGAAAAGTTCTTCGGAGGGCGCGGCAATCACGCTCCGGCCCACCAGCATTCCGTCCTCGGCAGCAACCTGCATAAATCTTCCAACTCGACGAAGTCCTGCCGCGATAAAACTTCCAGAATGTTTCGGTGGCGTTCGACTTGATTCATATGGAAGAAAGTACTGTTCAAGAATCAATTGAAGACTCGGCGCGAATTCAGCAGACCTCTCGATTATGCGCCAATTGTTCAAAATGCTGCAACATTCTTCGAGATTATTCTATAGGTGCGAGGCTCATCTCCTGTGCTTGTTGAATTTTGAGGGTTAATCCTTTCGTTGCGGAAGGCTGCCACCATTGGATCATCTACTGGTCGTTGGCCGCGGCTTTGTCCGTCTCGACTTCTCTCACGGACAAATGGTCATACCAGGTGAACTTGAGAATCGCCGACGTACCCAGGATGACTGCCGCTGTGATTGCGGCGCGGTCGAACTCCTGAATCACGATGTAGAGCGGCAGCGCCACCAGGGAAACCTGCCAGACGATGCCGACGGCGATATTGAACATATCGCGGCAGAAATCCTTATTGCGCTTGAAGCCTGGGTCCTCGGCCAGAACCTTTTTCAGCACCGGCCCCCAGAAGCCCCACGGCCGCACGCGGCGATAGAAGTCCATCAGCACTTCGTCGGACTCCGGCTTGGTGAGCAGCGTGCCGAGCAGGCAACCGATCAAAGAAAGGGTCAAAACCAGCGGGAAGGTGACGGTAACTTCCAGATTGAAGGGAACCTTATCAAGCAGGCTCTTCACCGCCGGGATTTGTCCCATCACGTCCGGCATGAGCAGCACGGAAGAAGCAATGCCGGTGACCATGCCCCAGAAGTATCCATAGCCGTTAAAGCGCCACCAGTACCACTTCAGGACGTTGGAAGCAATGTAGCCTCCCCACAGGCCGGAGACGATCCATAGCACGACAAAGTTCACCGAGGGCACGTTCCATCCGATCAGGACGCCGATCACCACAACGGCAAAGGAGGCCAGATAGCTGAGGCGCACGTAGGTTTTGGGCGACGCATGGGGATTGATAAAGCGCTTGTAAATGTCGTTGACGAAATAGGGAGGCGCGGCGTTGACGGTGGCCGCAAAGTTCGACATGAAGGCCGCCAAAAGGCCGGCGATCAGGAAGCCCAGCAGGCCGACGGGGACGAATCGCTCGAGGGCCATGGGCAGCACCAGTTCGAAGTCCATGTGGGGGCCCATGGCGTGAATGCTGTCGCCGAAAAACGCCGCCGCCAGAATGGTAAGTCCAATGACCAGAACGTAGCGTGGAGGAGTGAGCACGATATTGACCCAGGCGCTCATCATGGAGGCTTCGCGCGGAGACTTCGACGAGAGTACGCGCTGCATATCGTAGTTAGGCGCGGGGCCGGCCGCGGAGATAAGTATGCCCTTGAAAAGCAGCATCATGACAAAGAAGCCGAAGAGCTCATACCCGTCCTGGGCAATCTTGGTGCTGGCGGCCGGAAGCAGCGTCGACCAGTCCAGATTCAAGTGCCAGCCGAAAAAGACATTGTCCCAGCCGGCGGGCACCACCCTGCGCAGCATATCCGGCGCCACCTTCATCATAGCGATAATGCCTACGGCAAACGAGGCGATCGATAAGATGCAGAACTGCACCACCTCGGTAATCACCACACTGATCATGCCGCCCTTGATGACGTAAATCGCGGTGATGGTGATCAGGATGAGCGCATATTGATTGGGGCTCAGGTGCCAGGGCAGAAACGTGGCCGCAAACTTGCCGATGCCTTTGAACCCGTAGCTGAAAAAACCGATAATGCTGACGAATGCATAGATGACCACGATCAAGTGCGACAACTGCGCGCCCCGGCCGGTGCCGAAGCGCGTTTTAATCCACTCCGCGCCGGTCATGACCTTGGAGCGACGCAGCCAGGCAGACAGATAGACCATCAGGAAGATCTGGTTGAAGGTCGGCCACAGCCAGGGTATCCACACGCTCTTCAGGCCGTAAATGAACATCCAGTAGACCAGCAGCATGGTGCCGCTGATGTCGAACATTCCCGAGGCGTTGGAGATGCCCAGCACATACCAGGGCATCTTGTTGCCGCCCAGGAAATAAGCCTGCATGCTATGCGAAGCGCGTTTTGATACCCAGTACCCGATGAGCACCGTGCTCAGCAGATAAACCACAATGATAACGATATCCAGAACATGCAGTTGCATTTGGAATCCCTCGACTTCCGCCATCGGCATCGCTTCTCCGCGCTGTGCGGAAAACCACAATGCCGCCTTCAGGCTCGTAAAACAAACTACTGCATTTCTCCAGCCAATAAAAACACCAGCGATGCCTGCCAATTGATGCAAATCTCGTTGCTTGCGTACGAGGCCAATTGATCGGAATAGATCTTCGCTGGCGGCAAATCCTTGGGCAACGCCGCCAGCACCGCGTCTTGCCGGGCTGCGTTTGGCCCTCCGGATAGCAGCCCCGGCCATGGTCCAGGCTGCTTGCCCGAACCGCTGGGCCGATGATGCGGGTGCTGGAACGGGTGCTCGCCTACTTGCGTGACCCATGACAGCGAAAACGTATTCCGCCCCAGCAGATAGTGCAGATTGTCTCGCGCCGCATCCGCGAAGCGTGGGTCAGGCTGGATCACGTTGGCAATCAGCAGTCCCACGCCATAATCCGCCGCAACGCCATTCGATCCCCACACATAGTCCTTTGCCTGCATACTGGTCAGGTAGGAATTAGCGCGGGTGCGCTCCACAATCGCGCGGGCCGCGGCCAGGATACGCTCGCGGATCGCGGCAACTGCATTGGTATCCGCGCCCTTGCGCGTGGAGAGGACGTAGGTCCTAAGCGCCATCTGCCCCATCGCGTTCCAGTTCTCTAACGGTGGCGAGTCCAGGCTGGGAAGAAACTCGGCGTAATTTTTCAGGAAGAAGTCGTGATACGCTGCCTCGCCGGTAGTGCGCCACAGCTCCGCCGCCGCCCATAGGCGTTCGTCCTTGCAGCTTGCATCGCCGTACTCACCAGTGCTGACGCCGGCCGGATTCCTGAAGGTCACATCTGGATTTTTCTCCGTCCATGCCCAGGCTCGCCGTGCCGCGTCTAACGCCTGCGCCGCAAACTTCGCGTCATAAGGCTTGTACACTCGCGCGGCGATCGCGCCCACGGCCGCCAGGTCCGCGGTGGCGCAGGTGCTCTTGTAAGGAGCCGCGCCGGTTCCGATCACCTCGCTGGGCAGCTTATCGTCCTCTGGAGCGATAAAGCCCGGAAAATGCTCGCTGGTCTGCTTGTGCCAGGCGCCGCCGTCGCCGTCCTGCATCTTCAACATCCACTCCAGATTCCAGCGCGCCTCGTTCAGGATGTCCGGCGTCCCATTTCCCGACTCTGGAATCCTGAGCGAAATGTTCCTGAGCTTCCGCCCGTAAATTTCCCATGCCCACAGCAAGGTGCCGGTGGAGATGCCTGAGTTGACCATGTAGCGGCCATAATCGCCCGCATCGTGCCAGCCGCCAATGTTGTCGCGCGGCCCGCTGGTCCCCGAGCTGGAGTGGAATTCGCCATGCTGGTGGCAGATGGCGTGCGAGTATCCAGGGAACTCGGGGCCCATGTCCACCGCTGTCCCGCAGCGCTGCCCGTAGAAGGCGCGCATGGCCATGTAGTAGGTGTGCTGGAAGACATTCTTACCCACCGTGAAGTTCCAGCTACGCCCCACGCCGGGAACTTCCACGTAAAAGCTCCCTGTCCGGCGCAATACGGAAAAATCCGCGGCTCGCACCTGATCGCCGGTGTTCGGGTCGAAGACGGCAGTCCCCAGCTTGCCGTGAAAAACCACCTGATTGTCGCTGCTGCGCCGAACTTGAAAGGTTGTGGCGGGTGAGCTGACCAGCGCGACCTTGGGGCCATTTAGCGGATAGCCCACCTGGTCTACTTTAATGGCCAACCGGGAGTTTTCATCCCCCGGGCTTTCACTTCCATAAACCAGCGCCGCGGGGCATAGAAGAAGACCGGCAAGGAGAACAGACGGCAGCAATTCGTGGACAGATCGTGAACTCATCAACGGCAGGAACAAAGAAATTGCCATACTTACAGTCTCTCCTCGCGAAGCTTCAGGCTACGCACAAAACGAAAAAACATCACTTTTACCTGCATCCCGGCAACGATCCTGGACTCACACGCTGCCGCTTGCCTGATATCACTTACGCAAATACTTTTTCACGTTAACACAGCTTTGCGCAAGTCCATCTCTTTTTTCCGATAGCCGCAAAGCGCCCTAGAAAATCGTTTGACTGATATTTTGGCCTGGAGCTATACTGGCGGCACACTTTCTTTAATGGTGCAGGTGATATGAAGTACGGGCATTTTGACGATCAAAACCGCGAGTACGTGATTACGCAACCGGATACGCCCCTGCCGTGGATCAACTACCTGGGCTGCCAGGCCTATTTCGGAATCATCTCCAACACCGCCGGAGGCTATTCGTTTTATCGCGACGCCCGCCTGCGCCGGCTCACCCGCTACCGGTATAACAACGCCCCCATGGACTTCGGCGGGCGCTATATCTACCTGCGCGACGACCAGTCCGGCGAGTTCTGGTCTCCTTCGTGGCAGCCTACGCGCCATGACCTCAAGGACTACACCTGCCGCCACGGAATGGGCTACACCACGATCGGCTCGGAATATTGCGGCATCCAGGCCCAGACCCGTTATTTTGTGCCGCTCGACGAAAACCTGGAAATCTGGCAGCTAACGGTTACCAACCGGCGCCCGGCCAGAGCCCAATTATCGAGTTTCGCCAGCATCGAATTCTGCCTGTGGGATGCCCAGGACGACGCCACCAACTTCCAGCGCAACTTCAACACCGGCCAGGTCGAGGTCGAAGACGGCGTGATCTATCACAAGACCGAATATCGCGAACGCCGCAACCACTTCGCCTACTTTGCCTGCTCGGAACCTGGCGCCGCATTCGACACACAGCGCGAGGCCTTCCTGGGCCGCTACCGCGGCTGGGACAAGCCGGCAACCGTAGAAGCCGGCCAGCTCACCAACTCCATTGCCCACGGCTGGTCGCCCATCGGCGCGCATCAGGTAAAGCTCGACCTGGCTCCGGGAGAAACCCGCCAGATCGTCTTTGTGCTCGGCTACCACGAGAATCCAATCGACCGGAAGTTCGATCCTCCCGGATCGCAGACCATCAACAAGACGCTGGTCAAGCCGGTCATTGCCAGGTATCTCAACGCCAGCGAGGCCGACGCGGCCTTCGAGCGGTTGCGCCAATACTGGGATGGCCTGCTCAGCATATTCCAGGTGAACACGCCCGACATTCACACCAATCGCATGGTGAATATCTGGAATGCCTATCAATGCATGGCCACGTTTAACATGTCGCGCTCGGCTTCGTTCTACGAGTCGGGAATTGGCCGCGGCCTCGGCTTCAGAGACTCGAACCAGGATCTGCTGGGCTTTGTACACATGGCGCCGACGCGCGCCCGTGAGCGCATCGTTGACCTGGCCGCCACGCAACTGCCCACCGGCGGCGCCTACCACCAGTACCAGCCGCTCACCAAGCGCGGCAACAACGACATCGGCGGCGGTTTCAACGACGATCCGCACTGGCTCATCCTCGGCGTCTCCGCCTATCTGAAGGAGACCGGCGACTGGAGCATCCTGGATGAGAAGGTTCCCTACGACAACGAACCCGGCTCCGAGAAACCGCTCTACGAACACCTGCAGCGCAGCTTCTCCTACACCCTGGCCCGCCTTGGGCCGCATGGCTTGCCGCTGATCGGCCGCGCCGACTGGAACGATTGCCTCAACCTGAACTGCTTCTCCGATACGCCCGGTCAGAGCTTCCAGACCACCACCAACAAGGAAGGCAAGGTCGCAGAGTCAGTCTTCATTGCCGGCCTCTTTGTTCATGCCGGCCGCGAACTGGCTGCCATTGCAAGCCGCCGCGGACTGGCTGCCGAAGCAAGCTCCTATCTGGCTGAAGCCGCCAGGATGGAGAAGGTGATTCACGAGCACGGCTGGGATGGCGAATGGTTCTTGCGCGCCTATGACGACTTTGGCGCCAAGATTGGCTCCAGGGAGTGCGAAGAAGGCAAGATATTCATTGAGTCAAATGGCTTTTGCGTCCTGGCTGGAATCGGGATCGAGGATGGCAAAGCCGCCAAGGCGCTTGAGTCCACGCGCAAGCACCTGGCAACCAAGCACGGCATTGTGTTGCAGCAGCCAGCCTACTCGAAGTACTACCTGAACCTCGGCGAAATCTCCTCTTACCCGCCGGGATACAAGGAGAACGCGGGCATCTTCTGCCACAACAATCCCTGGGTCATCATCGCGGAGACGCGCCTGGGACACGGCGACCTGGCGCACGACTACTACAGCCGCATCAATCCCTCAGCGCGGGAAGAGATCAGCGACCTGCATCGCTGCGAGCCGTATGTCTACGCGCAGATGATTGCGGGCAAGGATGCGCCCAGTTTCGGCGAGGCCAAGAATTCCTGGCTCACCGGAACGGCGGCCTGGAATTACTACGCCATCGTGCAGTGGATTCTCGGCGTCCGCACCTCGCTGGATGGTCTCCAGATAGCGCCGGTGATTCCCAAGAACTGGCCGGGGTTCACTGCTACCCGCACCTTCCGCGGAGTGGTTTACAAGATTTCCATCGAGCGCAAGGGTGAAGGCAATCGTATTGCACTCACGGTCGATGGCAAGCCGATTGCAGGGGATATCGTGCCCCCACCCGCGGACGGACGGAAGGAAGTTTCGGTCAAGGGCGTCCTGAGCTAGTAGTCCGCGGCGGTCCGCTTTCAAACAAGGAGGAGAGCTTTGTATCTGGCTAACGAACAACGCTACGACGCCATGCAATACCGCCGTTGCGGGCGCAGCGGCATTCGCCTGCCCGCGATCTCTCTGGGCCTTTGGCACAACTTCGGCGGTGTCGATGTCTTTGAGAACAGCCGCGCCATGGTGCGGAGGGCCTTCGATCTCGGCATTACCCACTTTGACCTAGCCAACAACTATGGCCCGCCGCCGGGAAGCGCCGAATCCAACTTCGGCGAAATCCTGCGTCTCGACCTCGCCCCGCATCGCGATGAACTGATCATCAGCACCAAGGCCGGCTGGGGCATGTGGCCCGGCCCCTACGGCGACTGGGGCTCGCGCAAGTACCTGCTCGCCAGCCTGGACCAGAGCCTGAAGCGCATGGGCCTGGAATACGTGGATATCTTCTACTCCCATCGTCCCGATCCGGAGACGCCTGTCGAGGAGACGATGGGGGCGCTGGATCGGGCCGTACGCTCCGGCAAGGCGCTCTACGCCGGCATCTCCAGCTACAATGCCGCACAAACCGCAGATGCCGTCAAAATCCTGCGCGAACTGGGCACTCCCTGCCTGATCCATCAGCCCAAGTACTCCATGCTCGAACGCTGGATTGAACGCGGCTTGCTCGACGTGCTGGACAAAGAGGGAGTAGGCTGCATCGCTTTCTGTCCGCTGGCGCAGGGCCTCTTGACCGACCGCTATTTGCAGGGCATCCCCAGCGGCTCACGCGCCTCCAAACCGCATGGATTTCTGAAGAAGAACGACATCAGCGATCATCGCCTGACTCAGATTCGCGCATTGAGCCTGTTGGCCGCCGCGCGCGGGCAGTCCCTGGCGCAAATGTCTTTGGCCTGGGTGTTGCGCGACGGCCGCATGACTTCAGCGCTGATCGGGGCCAGCCGCGTTGAGCAGATCGAGCAGAATGTCGCCGCGCTCGCCAACCTGGCGTTCACCAGCGAGGAGCTTACCGGCATTGACGCGATTCTGAATCAGCCTGCCTGATCCGGTGACGGCAGCATTGAAGGACGAATGGTTTTTCTCTCATCGGGAGGTTGACTCGTGCAAGACCTGCGGCAGAAGGTGGAAACCGAACTCCTCTCCAACATCCTCCCTTTCTGGCTCAAATACACCATCGACAACGAGTACGGCGGTTTTCGCGGCCAGATCGCCAACGATCTGACCATCGACCCGCACGCCGCCAAAGGGCTCATCCTCAATGCGCGCATTCTGTGGACCTTCGCCAAGGCTTTCAGCGTCTATCGCGAGCCGGTTTACCTGGCCACGGCCCAGCGCGCGTACGAGTACCTCACCCGTTGCTTCTGGGACCATGAGTTCGGCGGCGTCTACTGGATGGTGGACTTTGAGGGCCATCCCCTGGACACCAAGAAGCGCATCTACGGGCAGGCATTCACCGTCTACGCCCTGGCCGAGTATTTCCACGCCACGGGCGACGCCGATGCGCTCAAGAAAGCCATGCGCCTGGTCAAGTCCATCGAGTCTTCGGGCCACGATTCCGCACAGGGCGGCTACTTTGAGACCTATGAGCGCGACTGGACACTGGCCCGGGACCAGCGCTTAAGCGAGGTAGACATGGACGAAAAGAAGTCCATGAACACTCATCTCCATTTGTTGGAGGCCTACGCCGCGCTGCTGCGTGTCCACGAAGACGCGACTGTCCGCCTGCGTCTTCGCGAGCTGATCGAGATTTTTCTCGGCCACATCATTCATCCCTCCACGCACCACTTCATCCTCTTCTTCGACGAACAGTGGCGCCCGCGCTCCGAGAAGATTTCGTTTGGCCACGACATCGAGGGAAGCTGGCTGCTCACGGAGGCCGCGGAGATTCTTGGTGATGCGCCGCTTCTGGGGAGAATGCGCGAAATCGCCGTCAAGATGGCGCAGGCCGTCCATGATCAGGCGATTGATGCCGACGGCGGACTGTTCTATGAGGCCGACTCCACGAGAATCATCGATTCCGACAAGCAATGGTGGCCGCAATCCGAGGCAGTCGTCGGTTTCCTCAATGCTTACCAGATGACCGGCCAGCGGCACTTCCTCGATGCCGCGGAGCGCAGTTGGGCATTCATCGAGAAGTACATCGTGGACCACAAACACGGAGAATGGTTCGGGCGTGTTTCAAGGGGCGGCGTTCCAAGCGAGAAGCAATACAAAGTCGATCAATGGAAGTGCCCTTACCACAACAGCCGCACCTGCTTTGAGGTGATGGAAAGGCTCGGCCGAAGCTCCCGGCACGGGGGCCATGGCTGAGGTGCGCTTCTGCCCTGGACTGTTAAGATAATCTCCAGCGTGCGCCGGAAATTCCGCACGTTTTTCCATTGTTCAAGGGTGAAGGTGCGATGAATCATTCCAGGGGCGAATTCTCGCGCTTGTCTCACAGCCGCTGGCCGGGCTCTTCAGCGGGAATGATGCTGGCCGCTGGGGGACTGCTTATAGCTGTCGCCTTGCCGTTCTTCGCCCAGCCTGTCCCCGCCGCCCAGCCAGGCGAGCTTCAGAGCCGGCTTGACGCAGCCAACGCCTTTCACAAGCAGGCCGATTATGCTCGCTCCATCCCGCTACTAAAGCAGATCATCAAGGAAGAGCCGCGAAATTACCTGGCCAACCTGCTTTTGGGCGTGGACCTGCTGCGCAGCGGCAGCCCCCGCGATGCCCTGGCGCCATTGCGCGTTGCCTCCGCGGCGCAGCCCCACGACGGGGCCCCACAGGCTTACCTGGCCGAAGCGGCCCTGGCGCTGAATGATCCCGCCATGGCGTCGGAGGCCTACCAATCCGCGGTTGCCCGTTCCGGCGGAGAGGTGCAGTACGTTTTGGCCTGGGCCAACTTCTGCCTGGACCGCTTTCACCTCCTGGAGATGTCTTTGCTGAAAACCAGGCCGGGAGAAGGACCGGAACTGCGCATCGAGGCTTTGGGCCACCCGGAAGGAAGCCAGACCAGGGAGAGCTTGCTGGAGCAGTCCGCCGCTCGCGATCCCGCGCAACCCGGAATCTGGGGCGACTTGGGCGTGGCGCAACTGGCGCTGGGCCATAACGCGCCCGCACGGCAAAGCCTGAATGAGGCCGAAGGCCGTGAACCGGAAAGTGCCGAAACTATCCACCTTGAAGCTCTGCTGGCGGCCGGGGAGGGAGACTGGCAATTGGCCGAGAAGCGCCTGCTCGCCCTGGGTGAACGATCACCGGCGGAGTTGCGCAACGTGCTGGCTTCCTGGCCTCCGGAGCGCCAGCCGGGGCCTGAGGTGACTGGAACCTTGTGGAATTGTCTCCGCGAAAAAGGAGGAGCTTGTCCCATGCTCTCCGCGCCCCCCAAAGGTGGAGCAGGGCTAGGTGCCGGGGAGCTTTACGCGCAGGGCCGGTGGGAGCAGTTAAAGGCCTTGCCCGCGGCTGCCACGGCTGGTCCCTCCGGATTCCTCTTCCGGGGCGTGGCATTGGCCCGCACCGGGGATTGCCCACGAGCTATTCCATCGCTTGAACGGGGATTGAAGGCCGGCGAGGCCACGGCCGGCTTTTGGCTACAGGTCTGTTATGGCAGCGAAGTGTCGAGCGCGGAAGAACGGCTGAGCAAGGCGGGCGACCAGACTGCCTTCCATCAGCTTCGCGGAGACGTGGCGCTGCGCCTGCGCTTCGATGGAGCAGCGGCGCAGAAAGAGTATACGGAGGCTTTGAAGTTGCAGCCCAAGGATCCTCGCCTGCTGGCGAGTTTGGCCGAGGCGGACAGGATCCAGGGCGACACAGAAGATGCGCGAAGCAAGGCGCAGGCTGCGCTGGCTTTGAGTCCTCACTCCTTATCGGCGCTGCGAACGCTGGCCGAGATAGCGATGAACGAACGGGACTATGCCGAGGCGCTTGCGCGGCTCAAAGAGCTGGTTGTTCTTCACCCGAAGGACGCATGGACACAGGTGGAGCTGGGCGTGGCGTACGGGCAGTTGGGACAGCCCGACGAGGCGGTGAACTACCTGGGGTCACAGTTGGCCGCCGGCTATCCCGATAACAATGGCGCGCTTCACGCGCAGTTGGCCAGCGCTCTGCGTAAACTGGGCCGCGAGGAGGAAGCCAGGCAGGCTTCCCAGGAGGCTGCGCGCCTGGCTAACTCGACACTGCAGAAGAGCGGGCAAGGGAGCTTCGATGGCCCACAGTAGACGCGACTTTCTGCGCGCCGGCGCGTTCTGGCTGCCGGGAACGCTGCTGGCGCCGGCCGCATGGGCCGCCGCCGCCCCATGCCCCATCCGCATGCTCAATGTTGCGCCCGGTAATGGGCTGGATTTTGTACTGCGCACCGGAGCCACGGGCAACAAGTATCAGCCGGAGACGCTGCCGGGGGGACTCGGCGTCATCGATTACGACGGGGATGGATGGCCCGATCTTTACTGCGTGAACGGGGCCGCAATGACCCAGCTTGAAAAGACCGACAAGAGCTATTGGAATCGACTCTACCGGAACAATCACGACGGAACCTTCACCGACGTCACGGAGAAGGCGGGCCTGGCTGGACGAGGCTATGGAATGGGCGTCGCCGTGGGGGACTACAACAACGACGGCCATGAGGACCTCTTTGTCGCCGGCGTTCATGGCAACCAGCTCTACCGCAACAACGGCGACGGAACCTTTTCCGATGTGACCGAGGCTGCCGGCCTGAACCTCCCGGCGGTGCGCGGCTTGTGGTCAATCGCCGCGGCCTGGATCGACTACGACAGCGACGGCCTGCTGGACCTGTTCATCTCCAATTATTGCGACTGGTCGCCGGGAATCGATCCCATCTGCGGAGGTATGACTGCCGAAACCAGGCGTTATTGCCCTCCGGAAAAATACGCCGCCGAGCCGATGCAGCTGTTCCACAACAACGGGGATGGAACATTTACAGACGTGACGGGTAAGGATGCTCTGGCGAAGGTGCTGGGCAAAGGAATGGGGATTGCTGTTGCGGACTTTGCCGGGGATGGCCGGCCCGGAATCTTCGTGGCCAACGACAAGGCGCGCAACCTGCTCTTCCGCAACACCGGGCATGGTTTCACCGAGATCGGAATGGATGCCGGCGTGGCCTATAACGGCGATGGGCGCTGCATCTCGGGTATGAGCGCGGACTTCGGCGATATCGCCGGCAACGGCCGCTTCGACCTGGTCATGACCGCCTTGAAACACGAGGCCTACGACGTCTTCCTGAACCGCGGCCATGGAGAGTTTGAAGATGGAAGCATCCAAACCGGACTGCTGCGGTTGAGCCATCCGCATAGCGGCTGGGGATGCGGGTTGGTCGATCTGGATAATGATGGCTGGCTGGACTTGTTTGTGGCCTGCGGCGGCGTGGATACTGACGACCCCATGACCAACTGCATCTTCAGAAACGTGGGCGGTAAGTTTATCGATGTCTCCAATGAATCTGGCGTGGGACTGGGGCCGGCTCGCATGCATCGCGGTTGCGTCTTCGCCGACTTTGACCGCGATGGACGCCTGGATGTGGCGGTCACCTCCATGGACGGATCCATCGAGCTATGGCGGAATCAAAGCCTCCCGCAGCATTGGTTGCAGTTGCGGCTCACCGGCACGCGCAGCAATCGCTCCGCCATAGGGGCCCAGGTGACATTGAAGACGGCCAGCCGGACGCAGATTCGATGCGTGAATAACAGCGTCGGCTATGCCTCCAGCAGCGACCTGACCGTGCATTTCGGAATGGGGAGCGAGCTGAAGGGGACGATCGAAGTCCACTGGCCTTCCGGGACGGTGCAAAAGCTGGGTGCGGTCGATGCGAATCAGCGCCTGGAAGTGAAAGAGCCTGCATAGGCCCTACATCATGAGCAAAAGCCGCTTGAGCGATGTTGGGAGTTCTGACAGCTACAAAATCATCTACACCCGAATGTAACTAAGCGGCGGTTCGCGTTATCGCCTGAAAGGAAATTGGCCATACGATAGCGAACGGTTCCCTTTTCTGGAATCCTGTCTGAAATATTGTGGCCTCCTCCTGACAGTTAAGACAGTTCCCTAAAGTGCACCCCAAGGCTCCAAACCAAGGCTTCTATGCGAAAGAAAACACGGCATGTGCCGGCCAGACGGAATTTGGAGAGGAATAGGCCGAAATCTCCACCGAAAGATTGATGTCAGGCGTCTCGCTGAGCGGCTATGCTACTCGTGCAGATCAGCTGTGAGGTCAATTGGGGTCTCTGATCTGCGCAGCCACGCCAATCTTTTTCGGAGTTTGGAATAGGAGTCTATGCGACGATTCCTGATTGCAGGGATTGTTGGCCTTGCAGGGAGCGCACTGTATTTGTTTGCGTTTCCGTCGGCCACAATCTTCTACGAGTGCATTATTCTGCTCCATATTCTCCTTGGAGCAGTCTTCCTCGTCATCGGCGTGCCGTGGATAGCCCGGCTGATGCGCGGCCGCAGCCTGTGGGAGAAGATCGGTTGGGTAGTGCTGCTGCTCGGCGGAGCAGCCGGCGCTGCCATCCTGTTTACAGGCGCGCGCCGCAACATGTGGCCCGTGCTGTACACCCACGAGTTTGTTTCCATTGCCGGCTGCGCGGTTCTGCTGTTTGTGTGGAGTGGGCGCCAGAGATGGTTCCGGCGCTTCAGCGGCGGCAAACTGCGCGAAGCGGTCCGGTTGGCTTGCTGCCTCGCCATCTCGGCAGGCATAGCGGCCGGAGCCTGGTTGGTGCGCACCGTGCCGTGGCAGCGTGCGTACACCATTCATAATCCCGCGATCGCGCCGGCGTCGATGGACCAGGAAGGCGCCGGACCGAAGAGCGAATTCTTCCCCAGCTCCGCGGAGACCTCCACGGGGAAGACCGTCCCGGAGGATTACTTCGTCGATTCGGCAGCCTGCAAACAGTGTCATGCCGAGATTTACCGCGAGTGGGATAGCTCCGTCCACCACTTCTCGTCGTTCAACAACCAATGGTATCGCCAATCCATCGTCTACATGCAGGATGTCAAAGGCGTGCAGGCTTCAAAATGGTGCGCGGGTTGCCACGATGCGGCGCTCTTCTTCCCCGGCAACTTCAATACGCCCATCAAAGACCGCGTCAACACGCGTGCGGCGCAGGCGGGCATTGGCTGCATGGTTTGCCACTCCATCCGCAATGTGCATAGCACCATGGGCAACGGCGGATACACCATCGAGTACCCGGCCCTCTTCAAGCTGGTTGACACCAAGAATCCCGTTCTTCGCAAGGTTATCGACTTTCTCATCGAGGAAGATCCGGAGCCGCACCGGCGCACCTTCCTCAAGCCCTTCATGAAGAACAATCCGGCGGATTTTTGCTCCTCTTGCCATAAGGTTCACCTCGACGTGCCGGTGAATCACTACCGTTGGGTGCGCGGCTTCAACGATTACGACAACTGGCAGGCCAGCGGCGTCTCCGGATTCGGCGCTCGCTCGTTTTACTATCCGCCCCATTCGCAAGACTGCGTCGACTGTCACATGGGGCAGGTCCGCTCTAACGATGCGGGCAACATCAACGGGATGATTCATTCGCATCGCTTCATCGGCGCCAACACCGCTCTGCCCTTCGTCAACGGCGACCAGACCCAGCTCGACGACACCGTGCACTTCCTCCAGGATCGCAAGGTCAGCGTGGACATCTTCGCTGTCTCTCCGGAAACCAGCGAGAGCCGCATCGTACAGTCCCCGGCTGCGTCGCCCATGCAGGCGGAAACCACCTTTGCCGTCGGCGAAGAGGCCGAGCGCGAGACCGTCGGCATGACCGGCGAGACCAACGTCGCACCTGTGACCGCGCCGCTCGATCGCGTTGAAGGAGCTGTTGTTCCTAGCGAAACTGCCCGCGTCGATGTGGTCGTCCGCACCCTCGCCGTCGGCCATTTCTTTCCCGGTGGCACCGTGGATGCCTACGACTGCTGGCTGGAACTGAAGGCCTCCGACGACAGCGGCAAGGTGCTCTTCTGGAGCGGTATGGCGGAAGACCATGGCAAAGGCCCTGTCGATCCGGGTGCGGAGTTCTACCGCTCACTCTCCATCGACGCGCATGCCAATGCCATAAATAAGCGTAATGCGTGGGCGGCGCGCGCCACGGTTTACGCGCATCTCATTCCGCCCGGCGCCGCGGATACGGTACATTTCCGTCTGCGCATCCCAAAGGACGCTCGTGGCCGCATCCATCTGGAGGCGCGGCTCAACTACCGCAAATTCGCATGGGTGAATACGCAGTTTTCCTTTGCAGGCGCGTTTGAGAACACCGGCCCGAACAACGTGACGCCGGACTACGATGACCGCCGCATGGTATTCACCGCCAGCACCAGCGATGTCTCCGGCAAGATCAAGGCCGTACCCAATCTGCCCATTGTGGTCATGGCTCAGTCCACTGCGGAACTCACCGTGCTCCGGCCGGGCTCGTCCCTGCCCGCGCCCAACGCAGCGACCGGAAAGGCCGACTGGCATCGCTGGAACGATTACGGCATCGGCTTGCTTCTGCAGGGAGATCTGAAGGCCGCGGAAGAGGCATTTGTCCACGTGACCGAGGCTGATCCCGGCAATCCCGACGGTTGGGTGAACATCGGCCGCGTTCGTTTGCAGGAGGGCAATCTTGCCGGCGCCGCACAGGTGCTGGAAAAGGCCCTGCAAATGTCGCCTCATTTGGCGCGTGCCCACTATTTCTACTCTCGCGTGCTGCGCCAACAGGGCAAGTACCCCGAATCCATCGCCCACTTACAGCTTGTCACCGCGCAGTATCCCTACGACCGCGTGGTTCGCAACGATCTCGGCCGCGTGCTCTTCCTGGAGCGCCAATATGCGCAGGCACGCGATGAGTTCCTGAAGGCCATCGCCGTCGATCCGGAAGACCTTGAGGCGAACTACAACCTGATGCTCTGCTATACCGGCCTGGGCGACGCCAAACAAGCCGCGGCCTACCAGCAGAGATATATGCGTTTCAAGGCGGATGAGGCGGCACAAACACTCACCGGTCCATACCGCGCCAAACATCCCTTCGAAAATCTGCAACGGCAGCCGATCCACGAGCACGACTCGGTTCCACTGGCTGGAGCCAACGCCAACAAGGTCGCGGAAAGTGGCGTTGTGGGGTTGCCGCAAGCCAGGGGAACGGTTGCAAATCAAACCCCGGCGCCACCGTCAACACAGGTGACGCGGCCTGGGGGAGGTGAACGTTGAGGGCTTCTCGCGCTATGCCGGTTTTTGCCGCTATTCTCGCCGCCTCGGGGATCAGTTTGCTGGTCGCAGTATTTGCCGCCGCGGCTCCGCCTCCCGACCCGCCACAGCATATCCGCTTTGTCGACATCACCCGTGCCGCGGGCATCCACTTCGTCCACAACAGCGGCGCATTCGGCAAGAAATACCTGCCTGAAACGCTGGGCCCCGGCGTTGCCTTTATCGATTACAAAAACGACGGCTGGCAGTCCCTCTTTTTCGTCAACGGCACGGGCTGGCCAGGCGAACCCGGCCGCGTGACCACGCCCGCCCTCTATCGCAACAACCACGACGGCACGTTTACCGACGTAACCAAGCAGGCAGGACTCGATATACCCATGTACGGACTCGGCGTTGCCGTGGGCGACTACGACAATGACGGCTACGACGACCTCTTTGTGACCTGCTACGGCCAGAGCCATCTGTTCCACAACAACGGCGACGGCACGTTCACTGACGTGACGAAGAAAGCCGGGCTTTGGGGGCCGCACGAGCTGAGCACCAGCGCCGCGTGGGTCGATATCAACCGCGACGGCCACCTCGACCTGCTGGTCGCAAATTACGTCCAGTGGACGCCCCAGACTGACCTGTATTGCACCATGGACGGTGTCCACAAGTCCTTCTGTACGCCGGAATCCTATCAGGGTGCATCGTTGCGCCTGTGGCACAACAACGGCGACGGCACGTTCACTGACGTGACCAAAAAGTCCGGCCTTAACGATCCAACTTCAAAGAGCCTGGGTATTGCTATCCTCGATGCCAACCAGGATGGCTGGCCCGACATTGCCGTCAGCAACGACACCCAGCCAAACAAGCTCTACATCAACAACCGGAACGGCACGTTTACTGAGAACGGGATTCCCGAGGGCATCGCCTACAGCGAAGACGGAGTGGCGCGCGCCGGCATGGGGATCGACGCCATCGACTACAACCGCTCCGGCTACCCAAGTCTGCTTATCACCAACTTCTCAAACCAGATGATCGCGCTCTACCAGAACCAACAGAACGGCCTCTTTGTCGATGTGGCTCCGACTTCATCGATAGGCCGCACCAGCTTGCTCACGCTCGGCTTCGGCTGCTTCTTCTTCGACTACGACCTCGACGGCTGGCCCGACATCTACATTGCCGACGGCCACCTCGACCCCGCCATCGAAGCAATCCAGCACCGCGTTCACTACGCCGAACCGCCGCACCTCTATCGCAACATCGATGGCAAGAGCTTTGTGGACGAGGCTGAGGAGGTAGGCTACGAATTCGATAAGCCACATGTCGCCCGCGGCGCCGCTTATGGAGACATCAACAACGACGGCGCGCTGGACATCGTGATCACCACGAACAATGGCCCCGCACTGCTCTTCCTCAATGAAGGCGCTACCAATCATGCCTTGCGCATCAAGCTGGTCGGGACGAGATCGAATCGCGACGGCATCGGCTCGGTTGTATGGGTTCAGTCCAATACAACCTCGCAGAAACAGATGTTGCGCAGTGGATCGAGCTACCTGTCGTCGAGCGAGCTGGTTTTGACCTTCGGCCTCGGCACCTCAACAAAGGCAAACGTGATTGAGATCCACTGGCCCAGCGGCGCAGTTACGAAGTTGAACGACGTGAATTCCGACCAGATACTGACGGTTCGCGAAGGATCTGGCATCATCCACAGCGAGCCGTTCCGCAAGCGCGCATGAGCGGCGCTACCGGCCGCCGCAAAAAGTCGAGGTCTGCCATTACCAGCCCAGGTTCATTTGCCAACGTTCAGCAACTCATCGCACATTTCGGCTGTAGTCGAATTTGTAGCTGCCCGTGCATCCTTCTCGCGGCAGAAATCCCAATAAAGACAGGCCTTTCAGGCCTAGAGCATCTGCGCTACAAGCAGGGGGTCCATTTCTGAGCCCACTTTCATGCTTGTAAATAGTTGAAAAATAATGGTCGGGGCGGAGGGATTCGAACCCCCGACCCTCTGCTCCCAAAGCAGATGCGCTACCAGGCTGCGCTACGCCCCGACACTCTTCGATTGTAGCGCGGATAGGTTTCCTTTTGGAGCGAGTCCGCCCGGACCATTGCAATACACGGCGCGATAAATCGGGTTGTCATGGCCTCAGGTTATCTTTTGTCTGCTGTCCAGGTCCAGTTCTCTCCCTTAACATTCGAAGCAGTGCCTTCGATATGCGAGCCTGTGATTCGACCTTTATATTCAACGAATTTATTGTTCATCTCGATGTAGACTGAGTCTCCATTCTGCTTCCACGTGCCGTTGGTATAGGACCCATTCTGATACGAGTAAGACAAAGTGCCATCAGGCATAAAGTTGAATATGTCTCTATCGCCAGAGGAGTCAGTCTCAACAACGTTCCAGGAAGTCCCGGCAAGGCTGGCGACACCGCCATATGCGGAGGCCGGTGGCGTGTTCCGCAAGTCTGCAACCCAGGTCCAATGCTTGTCCTTGATGTTCCAGGCCTTGCCCTCCATGTGCATGCCCGTGATTTGGCCTAGCCGTTCCGAGTATTTATTGTTCATCGACATGTAAATCGTATCGCCGTCCTGCTTCCACGTGCCGTCTGTAAAGGAACCAGTCTCATACGTGTAGCGCAAGGTGCCATCGGGGCGGAACTCGTAGTCATAGTGATAGTCAAGGGAATCTGCCCCGGACCAGATGGTGCCGGAGACGCTCGGGACACCGCCATATGTGGAGGTAGGTGGCGTGTTCCGCAGGTCTGCAACCCAGGTCCAATGCTTGTCCTTGATGTTCCAGGCATTGCCCTCCATGTGCGTGCCGGAGATTTGACCTTGATATTCGGAGTATTTTTTGTTCGTCTCCATGTAAATGGAACTTCCATCTTGTTTCCAGGTGCCGTTTGTCCAAAACCCTGACGGGGACTTGTAGTACAAGGCGCCATCTGCCTGGAATGAATACTCGTAGTAATCGCCATCGGAATCCGTGCCAACCCAGGTCGTTCCGGATACATTGATAACCGATTGCGCCCCCGCGTTCTGAGCGAAAACAGTAATAAACAGGCCCACAGCCCAGGTCAAAAGTACGGAGATAACGATGTTTCTTGCGGATATTTTCATCTTTCCTCCTCGGATAAAACCGGTCGTTGAAAACACGGAAAGTGTACCGCGTTTGCGGTTAACAAGCTACTGGTTTCGCCAGCTTCCCACGCGGCACATTTGAAGGGCTACATTTGACCAGTTTGCCCAAACACTTCAAGCACGCAAACCTGCAGTTCAGGGTTGCTCGCCAACTCAATTTCAATCACTGTCTGTCAAACAGTTGTTATGGCGTTGTGGATTTCAGGTCTGCAACCCATTTCCATGTTCTGCCTGTGACGTTTCCAGCTCCGCCATCCATATGCGTGCCTTTGATTTGACCCAATCGATCCGAGTATTTCCTGCGTGTATCCATGTAATACGTCTGCATGTAGATAAAATCTCCATCTTGTTGCCAGGTGCCATTCGTATAGAACCCCTGTGGAGACTTGAAGTACAGGACGCCACCTGCCATAAACGTGTACTCGTAGTAATCGTTATCGGAATCTGTGCCAACCCAGGTTGTTCCAGTTACGTTGATGACCGATTGCGCCATCGCTTTCTGTGCGAAAGCAGTCATGAACAGGCCCAGTGCCAAAGTCAAAAGTGTGGAAATTACGATGTTCTTAACGGGATTTTTCATCTGTTTCTCCTCAGGTAAGACCGCTTATTGGAAACAGGGAAATTGTATCGTGTTTGCGGAAGCGGCGCTACTGTTTCGCATGCTTCTCCGGGTAAATAATTCTCATTCAATGCTACAATCGGTGTATACGGCGGCTATAGTTCAGCGGCAGAACGCCTGACTGTGGCTCAGGATGTCGTGGGTTCGATCCCCACTAGCCGCCCCAATTTGCATTAGCCGCTAGCGCCAACCATCTCGATTGCCGAGTCTTTGTGATCCTGAAAAATAATGAAAATAAAGGGCTTGACAACAATTCCTCCGGGTTGCCGGCTGGGTTTCCTGCATTTGTTCCCTGCCGCGGCCTGAGCAACGGCCACCTGCAGACGATTGCCGGTAATTTTTACCCCCGGCCTGCCTTCCGCCTGGCGGCTGTTACGGAGACTGTCGAGGTGGATCCGGCGGATGGCAGCCGCGTGTTGTGCCATTGCCACTGGCAGGAGGAACCGCAGCGATCCTCACGGCTCACCCTGGTGCTGGTTCATGGCCTCGAAGGCTCGTCGGACTCAGGATACATTCAGGGAGTCGCCGCGCGCGCCTGGCAAGCCGGCTGGAACGTGGTGCGGATGAACATGCGCACCTGCGGCGGCACGGAGACGTTGACTCCCACGCTCTATCACTCCGGACTATCAGGCGATGTAGGCGTAGTGGTGCGTCATTATGCGGAGAAGCTTGGCCTGGAGCGAGTGGCTCTGGCGGGCTACTCGATGGGCGGAAACCTGGTGTTGAAACTGGCCGGGGAGTGGGGCAACCGGCCGCCACTGTGCGCCGTGGCAGCGGTCTGCCCGTCTATCGACCTGGCTCCCGGCGCAGACGCTTTGCATGTGGGATTCAACCGCCTCTACGAGTGGAACTTTCTGCGCGGGTTGCTGTCGCGCTACAAGCGCAAGACGAAGCTGTTTCCCGGTATTTATGCAAGCCGCAAGTCCATCGGTCCGGTGCGCTCCATCCGTGAATTCGACGACAAGATCCTCGCTCGCTACTGGGGATTCCGCGACGCCGACGATTACTATGACCGCGCCGCCGCCGCGCGCGTGGTAGACCGGATTGCGGTTCCCACGCTGGTGCTGCACGCCCAGGACGACCCCTTCATTCGCCTGACGCCTGAAACCCGCGCCAAACTGCTCGCCAACCCGCATGTTACCTTTATCGAGACCAGCCACGGCGGCCACTGCGCCTACCTATCCCGTGATTCCGGCAACGAGATTCACTGGGCAGAGGCGACGGTGATGCGGTTCCTTCTGGCGGCGACGGATGAATCTCATGGAAGCTGACTGGGAGTTCGAATTGGGCCCTGATGCGGCGGGCTCTGATGCGCCGGTAATCGTGGCGCACTGGGCGGGGTTTGTCGATCTGCAACGTCAGCCGGAGCTCGCCAGGGATCTGCCTGAAACCGCTCAGTTCCCCGCGCTGGCCGAGGCCCTGGTAAAGCTGAATGCCGCTGATTCCCCGGTCTGGACCTCAAAATGCGATTACTGGCCTCATCTGGAAGTAGGTGAATTTGACCTCGACGAGCTGGATGCGCCATCTGGCTGCTCAGCTCACGCCATGGGCTGCTTCATTGACCTGCTGCCCAGGAGCAATCCAGCATGGGATCTGCCAGAAATGGCCGAGAAGGCATGCAAGCGCATCTGCGGACTTGTCAACGCTGTTCCGCTCCGCTGCTGCCGTGCGGATTTGGTCATCCGCCGCGCCATCGTCACCCCGGAGATCATGGACCTGGGAGTCACCGCCTACTTGACCGCCTGCGGCGAGTCGCCTACAGAGGCCAAACGAACGCTTGAAGCCGCTCTGGCAGCATTTACAGATGCGCTTTAACCCACTCAACGTTAAAATAAGGTGTACGTGGGCGAGTAGCTCAAGCGGATAGAGCACCGGCCTTCTAAGCCGGGGGTTGTGGGTTCGATTCCCGCCTCGCCTACCACTTAACATCTATAATCTGTTGAAATTAGCCTTTGTTTGCCCTCGTCCTGCCAATCTCAGAATCGTCCCCCTGTCCGTTGCGTTTGCGTGCGTCTCTACATGCACTCCCGCAAATTCTACTTATAACAAGTGAAGGATTTGGTTGTGTTGTCGGCCACGCACGTCTTTCCGAACTGCGAGACCTGCTTGGCCAGGTTCCCTGAACCGGATGGCGAAGAGTATCCGCAATTCAGTACCACTCCGTTATCGACATTCACAGAGGTTACCGGCAGCGTCAGCGCGAACGCAGCGCCGGCGCTCAGCTTCCAATCCGAGGGTTGGTAATTCAGATAGCCGCCATTGTTTGTTCCAAAGTCCGCCTGCTTGATCTGTAGAGTCGGCGGACATTTCACCACCACCGCCTGTACGCATGAGGAAGGCTGCCCACTGAGCACGCCTGCGAAGTCGCACGCTCCATGAGTCGTTGCACCCGGGGGCGGCACAAACCCGGCATTGCACTTGACGGTATACGAAGTGTTAGGAAGCATGGGATTGGTCACGGGTTTCCCCGAGGCATCCAGTAGCTGCGCATTCTGAACTGTCTGTAGTTTGCAGGAATTCGAACATGTGCCGAATGGAAGTCTCCATGTTCCCCCGGAGGCAGATATCCCACAATAGTTGGTGCCGTAACCTTGTAGGGTCGCACCCGGATTGCACTTTACGCTGACATTGGTGTTGGTCATGATGTTAGTGGTCGCCTGCTGGCCACCGGAGTAAACCACGATTCCGTTGCCAACGGATGGCGCCGTACAGACAGCCATGCAGGAGCCGAACTGGGCGGACCAATGCTCTCCGGCAGAGGTCTTACTGCAGGTCGCAGTGGCGTTGCCGGTGACTGTGTAGCCTGAATTGCAAGTCAGGTGATACTGGTTGCTGGATGCACTCCGGCTCACGTCGCCGTTGGCGATTTTGGGCAGGCTGGTACAGGGGGCGGCGGAATTCAGCTGTGCTTCAGCAATTGTGCCGGCAAAAACACAAGAGACGCAACAAAACGCAATAAGAAGACGCATGGGAACCTTTCCGTGGATCGTTCTCAGGTAACCCGAGCCGGACTGCTGGGCTCAATGCGGAAATCGTTGTCTCATCCCCCTGGACAGCCATGCCCGGAACCTCAACATGCAGTGTACATCCTGATCTGGTAGCGATCCGATGGCCGCAAGTAATTGATGCGTTGTGCCGCAGACCAGACATTCCGGGAAAGGCAACCCATGCAATCGTCACGCGGCTGTGCGCGCCGGTACACCCGTGCTATACAGCGCGGCTTTCCCGATAGTTCATTAAGTTATTGAAAAGAATGGTCGGGGAGAGAGGATTTGAACCTCCGACCCCCTGGTCCCGAACCAGGTGCTCTACCAGGCTGAGCCACTCCCCGAACTTGGGTTGCAGGAGCGCATCCTTGGGGCGCGGCCTGTCGCTTATGCCCCATGATTACGCTGAAATAAGTGTAGCAGAATCCTGAGTGTTGCGGGGTAGCCGCCCTGTTCAGGCGCATCCTGGTGGAAGGTATGCTTGTCTGGTCCCGACAGCCTATTCATCATTTCTTTTCATCCCCAAGAGACTTTTTGGTATTGAAGGTGTTACTAAAGGGGAGGTACTATGGTTGACAGCAGCGGTGTCCTTGCACACAATTGCTAATAGTCTCCTTGAAGGCGGACCAGTAGCTCCCCCGCTAACAAGTTCCGACAGGAGGTATCGTGAACAAAAAAATTAGTGTATTCGTGTTGACCTTCGTGGCGATTCTAGCGACCGGATCTTTGGCCGGCCATGCGCAATCGCTATTGACGCGCCATGTGCGCGATGAAGTTTACAACGGAAAAGCGCAATTGCTTGGCCGCCTGCCCGCAACCCAGCAGATGCAGTTGGATCTCGTTTTGCCGCTGCGCAATCAGGCAGGCCTGGACGAGTTTCTGAAAGATCTCCGCAATCCCGCCAGCGTCTCCTACCGGCAATTCCTTACTCCGCAGGAGTTCACCGCGCGCTTTGGCCCCACCCAGGAACAATATAACGCCGTGCTCGCTTTTGCGAAGGCAAACGGACTTACGGTTGTTGGTGGCTCGCGCGATGGAATGGAAGTGCAGGTCAAAGGCTCTGTTGCGGCTATCGAAGCCGCCTTCCACATCAACTTGCAGACCTTCCAGCACCCCACCGAAGACCGCGTCTTTTACGCTGCGGACCGTGAGCCCAGTGTGGACCTTCCCTTCCAGCTATGGCATATCTCCGGCCTGGACAACTACTCGATTCCGAAGCCCATGCTGGTCAGCAGGCGCGACTACGCGGCGGCCCGTGGCATAAATGCGAAGGAGGCCGTGACTCATGCCACCACCGGAAGCGGTCCTTCGGCTTCGTTTCTGGGCAGCGACATGCGCGCGGCCTACTACGGCGGAACAACTCTGACCGGCGCCGGCCAGAACCTTGGGCTGCTTGAGTATTACGGCACCGACCTGGCTGACCTCACTACCTACTACAAAAATGTGAAGCAGACTAACACTGTTCCAATCACGTTACTCTCCGTGGATGGAACCAGCACAAGCTGCGTGTATTCCAGGGCCGGCGGCTACTGCGACGACACTGAGCAGACCCTCGACATGACACAGGCACTCGGCATGGCTCCTGGACTGGCCAGCCTGGTGATGTACATCGGCTCAAGCGATACGGCCATCATCAGCGCCATGACTACCCACAACCCGCTGCCCACCACCATTGGCTGTTCATGGGGCTGGACGCCCGTCGATCCATCCACGCTAGACCCCTACTTCCAGAAGATGGCGGCGCAGGGCCAGAATTTCTTTGCGGCTTCGGGCGATAGCTCCACCTGGTCAAGGAGGGTTGAGGCCTGGCCGGCAGACGATGTCAATGTCGTTTCTGTGGGCGGCACAGACTTGATCACCACCGGCGCAGGCGGCGCGTGGAAGTCGGAAACCGCATGGGCGGATTCGGGCGGCGGAATCTCGCCGGACAAGATCGCGATCCCTGCGTGGCAAAAGCTCGCCGGCGTGATCAACTCGAGCAACAAGGGCTCGACCACCTATCGCAACGGCCCGGATGTTTCGGCTAATGCCAACTTCACCTTCTACACCTGCGCCGACCAGACTACCTGCCTGGCCAACGATTATGGCGGCACCAGCTTTGCCGCTCCCATGTGGGCCGCCTATATGGCCCTGGTCAATCAGCAGTTGGCGGCCGACGGCTACAAACCTCTCGGTTTCATCAACCCCTATCTGTATGCATTCGGCGTGAGTTCCAGCTTCAACACTGACTTCCACGACATCACCAGCGGCAAATCCGGCAGCTATTCTGCCGTAACCGGCTACGATCTGGTGACCGGTTGGGGCAGTCCCAACGGAGTCAACCTGATCAATGCCTTGGTGACCGAAAAGTAACACGCGTCAACGCTCAACAGGAAAGGCCCGGACTGGAAAATCCGGGCCTTTCATTTTCTTGTGCGGCCGAAATCGCCCTAGCTCTTGAGCGCTACGCGAATGTGCAGTTCCTTCAACTGCTGCTCGGTGGCTGCAGTGGGCGCGTCCACCATCAGGTCGACTGCCTTGGCGGTCTTGGGGAAGGCAATGACCTCGCGCAGGCTGGGCGCGCCGGCCAGCAGCATGACGATGCGGTCCAGGCCGAGCGCAATGCCGCCATGGGGCGGCGTGCCGTACTCCAGAGCGTCGAGGAAAAACCCGAAGCGCGCGCGGGCTTCTTCGCCTGAGATTCCCAGCGACTGGAAGATCTGCTGCTGCACGTCTTTGCGATGGATGCGGATGGAGCCCGATCCAAGCTCCAGGCCGTTCAGTGCCAGGTCATAACAATTTGCGCGCACACTGGCCGGGTCCGCGACCAGGTTCTTCATGTCGGCCTCGAACGGCGCGGTAAACGGATGGTGCGCCGGTACCCATTTCGTGGTTGCCATATCGTACTCGAACATGGGAAAGTCCGTTACCCAGATGGGCCGGAAGGCTTCCGAGCCGTCGACGCACTTTCCGCCGCTCCGCGCGTTAGCATCCTGGACAGTTTTTTCTGTGACAGCAAAGGCTCCGTGCCGGTCGGCGTATTTCTTGGCAAGCTCAGTGCGGAAGTTGCCGGCGGCAGAGTAGACGTTGATCTCGCGCTCCGAGAGCCGTCCGGCAAACTTGGTGTCGCTGGCCTTGACCGGGTGGGCCGGGTCGCCGGCGACGATGATGACGAAGTCAGCCTCGGCAGCGCCCACCAGTTCGCGCACCTTGACGGCAGCCTCGGGAAAACTCTTGGCCAGACGCTTGAAGTCATCAATAAACTTGGCGCCCTTCTTCAAATCAAAGAGCGGGTGGTTGTCCTCGCGTTCCTTGCGGCTCAGTTCGCCCACGCTGGGAATGCGAAAGGCGACCACGGGCAGCGCGGGATCGATTTGCAGCGTAGCCAGCGCTTCATCTGTAAATGCCGGGCGAACGTCGGTTAGTCCGGGCAGGCGCAGGTCCGGCTTATCAGAACCGAACCGCCGCATCGATTCGTCGTAAGTAATGATGGGGAATGGCGTGGGCAAGGTAACCCCGGCCGCCTCAAAGGCCGCCGCCATAAACTGCTCGACCACGGCAAAAACCGTCTCCTGGCGCGGAAAGCTCATCTCCAGATCGACCTGCGTGAATTCGAGCTGGCGGTCGGCTCTCAGGTCCTCGTCGCGGAAGCAGCGTGCAATCTGGAAGTACTTGTCGAAGCCGGAGATCATCAAAATCTGTTTGAAAATCTGCGGCGACTGCGGCAGCGCGTAAAATTCACCGGGATGCACGCGGCTGGGAACGAGAAAATCGCGCGCTCCCTCGGGAGTGGATTTGGTGAGGATGGGCGTTTCAATCTCCAGAAATCCCTGCTGGCTGAGATTGTCGCGAATGGCCAGCGTGATGTCGTGTCTGAGTCGAAAATTGCGCTGCATCTCCGGGCGGCGCAGGTCAACGTAGCGGTACTTGAGACGGACCTCTTCGTTTTGGATGGCATCTTCGGAGGGCGAGAACGGCGCCAGGCGAGTGTCGTTCAGAACAAGCAACTGCGTGGCTTCGATCTCGACTTCGCCGGTTGCCATCTTGGGGTTGATCGAATCTTTATCACGCAGGCGCACTTTGCCCGCGGCAGCGACCACGTACTCCGGGCGAACCTGCTCGCCCTTGGCGTGGCCGTCGGGAATCAACTCCTTATCGAGCACGATCTGGCTGATGCCGGTGCGGTCGCGCAGGTCAAGAAAGATCAGGTTGCCGTGATCGCGCCGCCGGTTCACCCAACCCATCACAACGACCTTCTGGCCGGCGTGGGAGGCGCGCAGTTCGCCGCAATAATGCGTCCGTTCGAGATTTCCCAGAAAATCCAGCACTACCTTTGCCCTCTATTCGCTTGCGGGTGTGGATAGAAAGACGGCCAGCTCCGAGCGGGGAACCTTGGTCTGTATGCCTGTAGAGAAGTTCTTCACCGTCAGAATACCGGATTTCAGCTCATCTTCGCCAAGAATGACGATGTGGCGGGCGATTTTATCTGCCGTTTCAAAGGATTTTTTCAAGCGGAAGCTGCCTTCGCCCAATTCGATCCATAGTCCCTGATGACGCAGTTCGCGGGCCAGAACCAGGGCGGCGGCGTTCAGGATTTCGCCCAGCGGAGCTATAAAAGCATCTGCCATCTGTGGCATGGCGGACTCTTGGGCAAGTAGAGTCAGCACCAGCCGGTCCTCGCCCATGGCGAAACCGATTCCCGGCGCACGGGGTCCGCCCAGCATTTCGCTCAGTCCGTCATAGCGGCCTCCTCCGAGCAGGGCGTTTTGAGCACCCAGAACCGGGGTCCCCGCGGAGCTTGCTCCGTGGGGTGGAAGGCCGCCGTGGGTGAACTCGAAGGTGGTGCGGGTGTAGTAGTCCAGACCGCGAACCAGACGATGATTCAGTTTGTAAGGCACGCCCGCCGCGTCCAGAGCTGTCGTGACTGCGGCAAAGTGAGCTTGCGACGCCTCATCCAGCGAATCGGCAATCACCGGCAATTTCTCGATGATGGGCTGGTCGGCTGGAATCTTGCAGTCCAACACGCGCAGCGGGTTGGTCTGGGCACGGCGCTGGCAGTCCGCGCACATCTGCGAAACCACGGGAACCAACGCAGCCCGAAGTGCCTGGTTGTAACGTTCGCGATCGGCGGCCGAGCCAACCGAATTTAGTTCCAGCGTCCAGCCGGTAATGCCCAGTTCGTCGAGCAGCGTGGCCAGCATTTCCAATATTTCGGCGTCGCGCAGAGGCGATTCGCTCCCCGATGACGGCGGCCCGATAACCTCGGCGCCGATCTGCGAGAACTGCCGGTAGCGGCCCTTCTGCGGACGCTCGCGGCGGAACTGCGGACCGATGTAGTAGAGCTTCTGCAACTGCCCGCTCTCGAAGAGATTGTGCTCGATGGCCGCGCGCACCACGCTGGCGGTATTTTCGGGGCGCAGGGTCAGCGACTGCGTCTTCTCCGACTGCGCGCGGGCGCGATCCTCCCAGGTGTACATCTCCTTGGAGACGATGTCGGTCTCCTCGCCCACGCTACGGGCAAACAGGGCCGTCTCCTCGAAGACCGGGGTGCGAATCTCGCCGAAGTTGTAGCGGGCAAAGACGTCCCGTGCGGTCGCCTCGATGCGGTTCCAAAGGGCGGTCTCCGGCGGCAATAGGTCGCGGGTCCCGCGAACGGCTTTCAGTGTACTCATAACTCTTCCAGTCTAAATGGAACGGGATTGCTGCGGGTATGCAGCCGCCTCTACGCCTCTTCATCCAGAAGGATTTCCAGATTGCGAGCGCCGTGCAGCACTTGAATAATCAGAATGGCTTGTTCCTCGGGCAGATAACTATAGAAGACCATGTGCTTTGGAAAGCCTGTAATGAATATCCATCGCAGACCTGCGATAGCCGGAGAGCGAAAGCGGCAAGGTGCTCCGCGCTCCGGCAAGCTCAGCAAGGAGTTTACCGCCTGATCTACGGCCAACTCCCACCGTTGAGCTAAAGCGAGATCGGCATTCTGCTCGTAATAGTCCGCCTGCTCGACAATCGAGAGGGCGGCCGCCTCGGAGATACGCAATTCAATCACGGCTGGGCGAGCTTCTCCCGCAGGACCGCTACAAGACTGCGCCCGCTCAACTCTTCGGGCGTTATCACAAATTCTTTGCTTTGAAGAGCATCGAGCAGTTCCGTCTCCAGGAGCGAGCGCCGCTGTTCTTTGTCCTGGCGAATCAGGTTGCGGACAAACTCACTCGGAGTGCCAAAATCGCCTGAGGCGACTCGGCCTTCCACGTAGGCCTTCAACGGGTCGGGCAGCGAAATGTTGAGAGAGGTCATAGGCATACCTTTATTTTATGACATTTCATGGAGGTATAGTGCCATTAAATGCGTGATTTTATGGATAGCCCGCATCGGAGCCTCAATCTGTTTCCAAAAGGCGGTCTCCGGCGGTAACAGGCAGTTCTGCTGCTAATCGTTTAATCCCTTGCCCTTGAGAATGAGCTTCATGCACTTTTCAACCCTTGACTCCCGCGTTTTGGCTTGTTTGGGCGCGGAAATATGAAACATGTAGCCTCTCTGCCGTCCCGGCGTCAGTGCCTCAAAAGTAGATTTCAAGGCAGGGATTTCATCTAATTTCTTCTGCAGTTCTTCCGGAATGATGTATTCAGAATGCTTTTTTAATTTCACTTTCAATCCGGCTTTTTCAGCTTGAATGGCTTCATAAATATAGGTTTTCAAGATGGGTTCCATTGCCATGATTTCATGAAGATTGGTGAACCGGATCTGGCGCCCCGCCTGCAGCTTCCCCGGTGCAACCAGGATGCCATGGGCATCTTTTAGCAAGGCGCCTTTGAAAAACAACAGCGAACAATATCCTTTAAATGCACCAATCAAAATGACGTTTTTCCCCTGATGCGTGTAACAAGGTTGACCCCACTTCAATTCTTCGGTCAGCGGGCAGTCAAGAATGATCTTTCTTAATTTCTCCGATTCTTTCCGCCACTTTTTCGCTTTCCGCAAAAAAACGTCGACCTTTGGATTCATCCGCAATCTCCTTTATTCGTGAATGACTACGCAACGATGCTGTTGTTTTCTGAAAGGGATTAACAAGCCAAATTGCCGATCAGAAATAGTGAGTTTTACCAGCGTTGAAACTTTTCACGCGTTGATCGCCATTCCCTCCACCGCCCCGTAGGCGTCGAGCAGGGACTCGGCCAGAGTGGGATGCGCGTGGATGGTAAACATCAGCTCCTCCACCGTGCCTTCCAGCTCCAGTACCGAAACCGCCTCGGCGATCAGCTCCGTGGCCTGCGGCCCGAGGATATGCACGCCCAGAATCTCGCCGTATTTGGCGTCGGCGACCACCTTCACGAAGCCGTCATGGCTGCCCAGAATAGTGGCCTTGGAGTTGCCCGCAAAGGGAAACTTGCCCACCTTCACCTCGTAGCCTTTTTCCTTGGCCTGCGCCTCGGTCAACCCCACCGAACCGATCTGCGGCTCGGTGTAGGTGCATCCGGGAATGCGGTCACGGCGCACCGGGCGAAATTGCCGGCCGGCGATCTTGGCAGCGGCGATCATGCCACTCATCGCGCCCACATGCGCCAGTTGCGGCAGCCCGGCCACAATGTCTCCTATGGCAAAGATGCCCGGCTCGGCGGTCTCCTGAGCTTCATTGACTTTTATCAGCCCTCGGTCGAGCTCTACGCGCGTTTTCTCCAGGCCAAGATCGCCGGTTCGCCCGGCCCGGCCCACGGCCACAAGCACCTTTTCGGCTTCTTTGATTTGAGGATTGCCGTTAGCGTCGATGAATGTGACCTTCACTCCGGCTTTAGTCTTTTCGACCTTCTCGACCTTTGCGCCGGTATTCACATCGACGCCGCGCTTCTTGAAGAGGCGCGTGATCTCTTTGGAGATTTCGTCGTCCTCCACTGGAACCACGCGCGGCAAAAACTCGACAATCGTGACTTCGGTCCCGAAAGTGCGAAAAAGCGAGGCGAACTCCATGCCCACCGCGCCCGCTCCGATGACAATCAACGATTTGGGCGCCTGCTCCATGGCCAGAATTTCGATGTTGGTCAGAATGCGGTCGTCAGCCTTGAGTCCCGGCAGCATCTTAGCCTCGGAGCCGGTGGCTAGAATCACATTTTTCGCCTTTACCTGGCTCACTTCGCCGCCTGCCGCCTTGACCTCAACTGTATGCACGCCGTCACGCGCGGGGCCGGTCAGTCTCCCAAATCCCTCGAGGCGCGCGATCTTGTGCTTCTTCATCAAGAAGTCGAGGCCCTTGACGTGCTTGGCGATGATGGCGTCTTTGCGCTGGAGCACCGCGGCCCAGTTGAGCGTGGGAGTGCCGATGCCCTCAATGCCGAACTCGGCGGCGTGCTGCAGGTGGTCCCAGATCTCGGCGTTGAAGAGCAGCGCCTTGGTGGGGATGCAGCCCACGTGCAGGCAGGTTCCGCCCAGCTTGTCGGACTTCTCAATCAGTGCGACCTTCAGCCCGTACTCCGCCGCGCGAATGGCCGCCGTGTAGCCGGCTGGTCCGCCGCCAATGATCGCCACATCGTAAATCGTCTCTGCCATTGCTTTTTCCACGAATACTCCATTCCGATGCGCTGCTCAGAAGCCAGCGCCGCACGCCACCGTCCAGTCTAATGGATGCTCCAAAGTCCCGTTTCGCTTCCGTCCTGCCGCAGAACACAAGTGCATATCTTCTTCATTACAGATTCTTCAGCACCAGTTCAGATGCCTCGCGCAGCACCTCTGGTTCGTCTCCGAAACCATCAAGCCAATGCACCTCCGGCTCGCGACGGAACCAGGTCAGTTGCCGCTTGGCGTAGTTGCGATGGCCCTGCTGCGCGGCTGCTACCGTCTGCTCAACACTCAAGGTCCCCGCCAGAACGGCCAGAGCCTGCCGGTAACCCAACGAATCCAGCGCCTTCACCGGCCCGTAGCGTTCGAGCAGGCCGCGCGTCTCTTCGACGATTCCGGCCGCAAAGATTTCTGCGCAGCGCCGGTTGAGACGGTCGTAAAGCGCTTGGCGCGGCGGGTTGAGGCCGATGTGCAGCAGCCGGAAGCCGGTGAGCGGGTCGCGAGCCATCACCTCAGAAAGCGGCCTGCGCGCCTCCAGGCAGACCTCGATGGCGCGAATCAGCTTGGCCGCGTCATTCGCATGAATGCGCGCGGCTGAGGCCGGATCGAGCCTGCGGAGCAGCCGGTGCAGCCAGCCTTCACCGTGCCTCTCGCGGCTGCGCTGCAATCTAACTCGCAGCTCCTCGTGCCGCTCCGGCCCGGCAAAGAGCCCCTCGGTCAGCGCGCGCAGGTAGAGCCCGGTTCCGCCGGTCACAATGGGCAGACGGCCCCGCGCCGCAATCTCTCGCAAAGCCGTACGCGCCTGCCGGCTGTATTCGCCCGCGGTAAAGGGCTGGTCCGGATCGGCTACGTCGATGAGGTGATGCGGCAGCCGCGCCCGCTCTTCTTTTGTAGGTTTGGCCGTGCCCAGGTCCATGCCGCGATAGATTGCCACCGAGTCGCAGCTGACGATCTCGCCGCCGAAACGCTCGCCCAACTGGAGCGAAAGAGCCGTCTTGCCGCTGCCGGTAGGACCCAGCAGAAGAACCGCCAAAGGGTCAGCCGCGGCAACGCCGCCGCTCGCCGTTCGCGCAGGATTCACGGCCGCCACCACCCCGGCGGAAAGATCCACCTGGGATTGGTGCGCAGGAGCCAGAAGATCAGAATCGCGGCGGCTACAAGCACCAGCCCGAAGGCCTGGTTGCGCCGGAAAATTCGCCGCTGCTCCCGGCGCCGATCCTTCTCGGCAACTTCCTGAAAGTAAGGCTTGATCCGCGTCTGCACCATGGCGTCGCACTCCCGCTGACCGGCGCCAGAAGCGCCGGATCACCATGCATCAGTATAAGATGCGGTGTGCGCGCCAGGCAGCAGCGGCATCGCTCTGAAGAAAACGCTTTAGTCCCCTTCCAGGCGTTGCGGCTCCTGACTCGGCTCGGTACTCGGCTCGGGGCGTGGCTTCGGGGTTAGAGCGGCCCCGTTTTGCGACGTCTGCTGCTTGAAGCAGGGGCGGCACAATACCGGCCTTCCTTGCGTGGGCTTGAATGGGACCGTCGTCTCCGCGCCGCATAGCGAGCAGTTGGTCCGGGTCTCCGGGCGAACCCTGGAACCTCCGCGGACACGCTTCGCCTTGCACTGCTTGCAGTGCCTGGGTTCGTTCTTAAACTGCTTGTCGTAGAAAAATAGCTGCTCGCCGGCGGTGAATACAAACTCGGCTCCGCAATCGCTGCACTTCAAAACTTTGTCGGTAAACTCCATGGCCGGCTTCCCCAAAGAAGGGAATTGGTTGAAATCGGCCATGAACGCAGTCAGCTTGCCGGTCCCGTTTCCCTGCTTCGTGCTGTGTTAACAATCGGGGCCCGGGCCGCAACAAGTTCAGCGGCAAATTAATTGTCTATCCGGCATAGCCGGTAAGACCTGTATACATCCTCCAAGCAATCTGTATGCAGAAAGTTGGAGTTCAATGAAAGTAACGCGACATACCGCCCCGGCCTTGCCTGCGATCTCTGGTTTCCCGCCCGCATCCAAATGCGGGGGTACCGGGGCCGCGTAAGTCACAAATGTGTTGAAACTAGTCTTGCTCTTTACGAGCCTTCTTGCGATTCCGCTTGCGCGCCAAAGCCGCCTTTACGCGTTTCTTTTCGCCGGGCTTCAGGTAGTAGGAGTGACGCTTGACTTCCTTGATGATGTCCTCCTGCTGTACCTTCCGCTTGAACCGGCGCAGCGCATTTTCCAGCGGTTCGCCTTCCTGAATACGAACCTCCGCCAAAAAATTCCACCTCCAAACCCGCCATCTGGCATCTCCTATAATACTGGAAACATTGCGCCGCGGGTCAAGCACAGAGGCCTGGACGCAACAAATGTCGTGAAATATAGTGAAATATCGCTCAAATTGTCTTCTACACGCTCGCTGTTGGCTCTTTGATTCGACTTTTTGCCACGGCAGGTTTATTCCGGCGTCCGGCACGGGTCAGCACGCCCTCCGGAGAGCGCACTATACCTTAGACTTGACCAGGAGGCCTTGATACCATGATCCGCAGCTACCAGGGGCGGCTGCCCCTGATCCCTTCCAGTTGCTATGTAGACCCTTCCGCGCAGATTCTCGGCGACGTAACCCTCGGTGAGCGCTCCTCGGTGTGGATGAACGCCGTCCTGCGCGGCGATGTCCACTTTATCCGTGTCGGCGCCAACTCCAACATCCAGGACTGCGCAGTCCTCCACGGCCAGCGCAACCTTTATCCGGTAATTGTGGGCGACTGGGTCACCATCGGCCACAATGCCACGGTGCACGGATGCGTGCTCGAGGACGCGGTTCTCATCGGCATCGGGGCCAGGGTTCTGAACGGCTGCCGCATCGGCGAAGGTTCCATCATCGCCGCAGGCGCCGTGGTCCCTGAGGGAACGCACGTCTCACCGCGCACGCTCTGGGCCGGCGTCCCCGCCAAACTCCGCCGCGAGCTAAGCGAAGCTGACCGCGCCAAAATCATCGAATACGCCCAGAATTACCTTGACTATGTTGAGATTTACCTCAAGGAGCCAGCTGGCTGAGTTGGTCCCCAACCAGAAGTTATAGTTCCGTCGACTGGCTCTTGACCAACTCTTTGCACTTGGCGATGAACTCGGCCAGAGGCACAGAGCCCTGGTCGCCTTTGCCACGGATGCGCACGCTGACCGAGTTGGCTTCCTGCTCCTTGTCGCCGAAGACAAGAATGTAGGGCGTCTTCTGGTTGGCGAAGTCGCGAATCTTGCCGTTCATCTTCTCGTTGCGGTCGTCGGTCTCGACGCGGAAGCCCGCGGCTTTCAGTTCGGCTTCGACCTTCTTCGCGTATTCATGGTGCCGCTCGCTGATGGGGACCAAGCCGATTTGCACCGGCGCGAGCCACAGCGGGAAGGCTCCCGCGTAGTGCTCGATGAGCACGCCGAAGAAACGCTCGACCGAGCCGAACAGCGCGCGGTGAACCATGACCGGCTGATGGCGTTCGCCGTCCTCGCCCACGTACTCCAGTTCGAAGCGCGCCGGCAGGTTGAAGTCGAACTGTACTGTGGAAAGCTGCCATAGGCGTCCCAGCACGTCCACCAGCTTGATGTCGATCTTGGGGCCGTAGAAGGCGGCTTCGCCGGAGATCGTTTTGTAGGCAATGCCCTTGCGGCCGAGGGCGCGTTGCAGGGAGCCCACCGCCAGATCCCAGTTCTCGTCGGAGCCGGCGTAATGGGCGCGGTCGTTTGGGTCCCAGGTAGATAGCTCGACTATGAACTCGTGGAAACCGAAGGTCTTCATCACCGCCTCGGCAAAATCGATGCAGGCCACCACCTCGTCCTCAATCTGGCCGGGAGTGCAGAAGATATGCGCATCGTCCTGCGTAAAGCCGCGCACGCGCAACAGGCCGTGCATGGTTCCCGAGCGCTCGTAGCGGTAGACGTTGCCTAACTCGGCCAGGCGCACGGGCAAGTCGCGGTAACTACGTGGCGAGTTTTTGTATATCAGGATGTGGCCGGGACAGTTCATCGGCTTCAGTCGATACTCGGCGTCATCCAGTTCCATGGGCGTGTACATATTACCTGCGTAAAAGCCCTCATGACCGCTGATCTTCCACAGCTCGCGGCGCATGACGTGCGGCGTGAAGACCATCGAGTAACCGCGCCGCAGGCATTCCTCGCGCATCCAGTCTTCCATCACCTTGCGAACGATGCCGCCTTTGGGATGCCAGAAGATGAGTCCCGCGCCGGCCAACTCCTGAATGCTGAACAGGTCCAACTGCTTGCCCAGCAGGCGATGGTCGCGCTTGGCCGCTTCTTCCAGCCGGGCGAAGTGCTCGTCCATGGCCTTTTGCGAGAAGAACGCGGTGCCGTAGATGCGCTGCAACTGCGGGTTCTTCTCGTCGCCCAACCAGTAAGCGCCGGCCAGGTTGGTCACCTTGACGGCCTTGATGCGGCCGGTCGAGGGCACGTGCGGCCCTCGGCAAAAGTCCACGAACTTGCCGTTGCGATAAAAGCTGACCTGGTCTCCGGGCGCGGTGAATTTGGTCACGAAGTGGGTCTTCATGAAGTCGCCGTCGCGCTTGAAGCCTTCCAGGCTCTTATCTCTTGGAGCAAATTCGTGGACAAACCTCTCGTCGCGCGCAATCACCTCAGCCATCTTCGCCTCAATCCGCGCCAGGTCCTCGGGGACGAAGGGCTTTTCGCGATGGAAGTCGTAGAAGAAACCGGAGTCGGTGGCCGGACCGTGTCCCAGCTTGGTCTCGGGAAACAGCTCCAGCACCGCCGTGGCCAGCACATGCGCGGCGGAGTGGCGCAGCACCTTGATCGCCTCGGAATCCTTCTCGGTCACCAGCTCGAGGCGCGTGTCGGCGGTCAAAGGCGTAGCCAGATCCACCAGGCGCGGTCCGGCCGCATCCTCGGCGGAATACATGGCGGCTTCCGAGGCGTTCTCGTCTGTGGCGGCGCTTTGCTTCACAGCGGCGCCAACAGGGGTCAGGCGCGCAGCCAGGGCAGCCGCTGCCAGCCGCGGCGAAATCGAGTTGGCAATTTCAAGAGGCGTCGTTCCGGCGGGCACTTCACGAATAGCCCCGTCGGGCAGGTGTACGGCGATGGTCTTTGCGTTCATGGTGGTTGGAGTCCTGTTTTCTGATGGGCATGGATGAGTGCCCTGCAACAGTACAGGATAGTTGCCGCGGGCGCTTCAAGTCGAGGAGTGCTGCGCGCGCGTAGGCGGGATCGACGATGGCTGAAATATCGGCGAGTCTTTGTCCGTCAAGCGATATCCTTTCTCTTGAGGGACAAGGAAGGCCGAGATGCGCTGGATTTCTCTGATTTGCTGGATAGGAATTTGTTTTGCGGTAGCAGGCGTCAGCGGCTCGTGGACGGCGAGCGAGGTTCCGGGGTGGTACCGCACGCTGACGAGGCCGTCCATTGCTCCACCAAACTGGGTCTTCGGGCCGGTCTGGACGCTGCTCTACGCCCTGATGGCGATCGCCGCGTGGCAGGTGTGGGAGTCGGCCGCCTCGCCGTGGCGCACCTGGGGATTGGCCCTTTTTCTCATTCAATTGCTCCTGAATTTCACCTGGTCGTTGATCTTCTTTCGCCATCACGCTATCGGAGCGGCATTGGTTGAGGTCGTGGCACTGTGGGCGGCCATCGGGGCTACTACGCTGGTTTTCGGCAGGGTTTCGCCGGTAGCAGCCTGGCTGATGGCGCCTTACTGGGCCTGGGTCACCTTTGCCACCGTGCTGAACGCGGCCTTCTGGCGGCTGAACTGAGCCTCAGAGCCGCCGCACTCACTTCTCCGCCTTCTCCTCGTGATATTCCATCTCGGTGTTGATGGCCCAGATGTTGTCCTTTGTCGTGACGCCGTTGACGATATTTTCCACGGCGGTCATGGCGGTCAGCATGGAGTGGTCCTGGTTGTTGTATTTGTGCATGCCATTGCGGCCCACAAGAAAGAGATTCTCAAAGCCGTCTAAATAACTGCGGATAACATCGAAGCGGTCATAGCTGCCGAAGTAGGCGGGATACGTCTTGGGAACGCGCACGACGTGGGAGTCCTCGACATCTTCCACCTTCAGAATCCCGATCCTGGCAATCTCCGCGATGGCTAGTTTCGCCATCTCCTCATCGGAGAGCTTCCACAGCGGGTCGGTGTCATTGCAAAAATATTCCAGGCCGATCCAAACCTTGCCGGGAGTGCCGACCAGCCAGGGACTCCAGTTATTGAAGATTTGCAGCCTGCCGATCATCACCTCGGGCTCCTGAATGTAAATCCAGTTATCCTTGAGCGGCTCGCCTTTCTTCTCCGTGACGGCCAGCTTGCTGGCAAGCAGTCCCACGGTGATGAAGTCGCGATACATCAGTCCCTCGGCGACTTTGCTCACCTCTGCGGGCACTGGCGTAGAGAGGCCGCGCACCAGATCGCGGATAGGCATGGTGGAGAAAAAGTAATCTCCCTTATATATGACCCGCTCTCCCGCCTCGTCGCGGCCCTCCACCGAGACCACCTTGTTACCTTCCACGCGGATACGGTCAATTTGAATTCCGAAGTGAATCTCGCCGCCGCCCTTGCAAACTAATTCTGCTGCATGTTCCCAAAGCTGGCCGGGGCCGAGCTTGGGATAGAGAAACCTCTCGATCAGCGAGGTTTCTGTCTTCTTTTGCGCAATGTCGCCGGAACGCCCTCGGACAAAAGTCTTCTTAAGGAAGTGCATTACGATGCCCTTGAGCGAGAGGCCCTTGATGCGCTGCGCGCCCCATTCGGCGCTGATCTGGTTGCAAGGCACGCCCCAAACCTTTTCGGTATACGACTTGAAAAACGTCAGGTAAAGCTGCTTGCCAAATCGATTAATGATGAAATCCTCGAGCGAGCACTCCTTGCGTTGAGGCAGCAGCGCCGAACGCAGATAACTAACACCGCAACGAAATGTGCGGACAAGGCCCAGGTTTCTGAAGGTTGCCGCGGTCAGGCTGATGGGGTAGTTGAAAAAGCGGCGCAGAAAAAAGATGCGGCTTTTGCGCTGGCGAATCAGCATCACCAGGTCTTCCGTTTGCGGATCGTGCTTTCCAGCCGCCGCGGGAAGATCGTGTTGCTGCCCTTGATAACGCAGTTCGCCTTCTGTATCTGAGCCAGCCTCAACCGGCATCAGGTCCAGCCACCAGCGCATCACCCGGTCAGATTTCGAAAAGAAGCGATGGCCACCAATGTCCATGCGGTTGCCCTTGTAGCGGATGGTGCGCGAGATGCCGCCGACCTGCTGACCGGCCTCGATTAGAACAGGCTTGATTGACGAATTGCGCTGCAACTCGATGGCAGCCGTCAGTCCTGCCGGGCCTGCTCCGATGATGATCGCCGTGCCGTCTTTCACGCGGAGAATCGATCCCTTCCTGATAAATACTCAATCGATCGCGATGATCAGCCACAAAAAACAAACGAGGGATGGGATCGTTCCCAGCCCTCGCTTGTGTTTGCTAGATTCTGCCGGAATCCGGCCGGTGGGTTCACAGCGGCTGCACGTCCGCAGCCTGCCACCCCTTGGGCCCCTTCACCACGTTGAATTGCACGGCTTGACCTTCCTGCAGGCTCTTGAAACCACTGGAGGTGATTGCAGAGTAATGCACGAATACGTCTTCGCCGTTCTGGCGCGAGATAAAGCCGAAGCCCTTCGCGTCGTTGAACCACTTCACGGTACCTTGTTCCATATTGCTCGTATTTCCTGAATTGAATTGCGCTGGATGAATCGGAGCGACCACTGGCAGAATCTTGCTGGTAGGGCGAGTACTGCTCACGCCCGCTTCGGTCTAACGCTGAGTGCAGTGTAGCATCCCTTTTCAAATAAATACGTAAAAAATGTATCATTACGCTACATCTTTTTCGTTTTCAGTTTTGGAACTTATTGAATTAGAAAGCCTTAACGTCGTACCCTTGTTGTGTTACTGCGAAAGGTCACCATGTCCCAGGATCCCGTTCCCGGCCTGTTGTCCCACGCTACCGAACTGATGAATAAGCAGTTCGCGGCTTTGCCCGCCTTTGACGCTGCGGCCGACCCGGCAGAGATGGCGCGGGTTTTGGAGGATGTGGCGCGCCGGATGGGCGACAACTATCCCTACTTCCATCCGCTCTATGCGGGGCAGATGCTCAAGCCGCCGCACCCGGTGGCGCGGGCTGCCTATGCTCTGGCCATGACCATCAACCCCAATAACCACGCGCGTGACGGTGGCCGGGCCAGCTCGGAGATGGAGATTGAAGCCGTCCGCGAAATTGCCGGAATCTTCGGCTGGACGGAATTCCTGGGCCACCTGACCTCCAGCGGCACTCTGGCCAACCTGGAGGCGCTGTGGGTGGCCGGACAGCTCGCTCCCGGCAAGCGCATTGTCGGCTCCGAGCAGGCGCACTATACCCACCAGCGCATATCCGCTGTGCTGAAGCTGCAGTATGCGTCAATTGCAACTGACCTCCGCGGACGCATGAGTGTTGAAGCTCTGGAAGCCGAGTTGCGCCGGGGCGATGTGGGCGCGGTGGTGGTAACGCTGGGCACTACGGCTATTGGCGCGGTGGACCCTCTGGACAAGATTCTGGAGCTGCGCTCGCGCTACAACTTTCGCGTTCATGTAGACGCAGCCTACGGCGGCTACTTTCGGCTGATTCCCAATACTCTGGACGCGCCGGCTCGGCGGGCATTCGAAGCGATCAGTCAGGCCGACTCCATCGTGATTGATCCGCACAAGCACGGCCTTCAGCCCTACGGCTGCGGATGCGTGCTCTTTCGCGACCCAGCTGTGGGGCGCTTCTACAAGCACGACTCTCCCTATACCTACTTCACCTCAAAGCAGTTGCAGCTACACCCCAGCGAGCAAAAATCGCTCGCCGGGGACCCCGTGCACCTGGGCGAAATCAGCCTGGAGTGTTCGCGGGCCGGCGCCTCGGCGGTGGCTTTGTGGGCTACGCAAAAGCTTTTGCCACTTGTGGCGGGAGGCGAGTTTGCTCGAGGCCTCGCTCGCGGCCGCTCTGCCGCTCTGGATCTCGACCGGCGGCTCCGTCAGGATAAGTCCGGTCGCTTCCAGCCGCTTGCAGCCGGAGCTCCGGAACTCGATATTGTGGTGTGGAAGCTGGAAGCCGAGACGCCGGAACGGGCTTCAGATCTGGCGCAGAGGCTTTTTTCTGTCTGTGCCGCGCGGGATTTGCATCTGGCGCTGGCGCAATTGCCGATGGCATGGTTTGTGCCTGCAGATGAATCAGAGCCGCAAAGTCACGCGGCAGAAAGCGCCGGACTGGTTACCTGCCTGCGCTCGGTGTTGATGAAGCCAGAGCACGAAACATGGATGGACCAAATCTGGGAGCGGCTAACCGCGAGCTGCGCGGAGGTGATGGGAGAATAGCGAACCGGCACAAACAAATAAATTGGAACTGCTGAGAAATACCATCGCATCCTTGATTCGACTCATTGGAATCATCCAGTTGGCATGAATCCCGGCAAAGAAAACACGGTTATTCACCGGTCCTCAGAAGCCTTTCTTGCTAAAATCAATAGGAGTTTGCCTACAGCGGTTCCACGATTGCTGTATTCCGAAACCACTTCACTAAAGTGGCATTTTCCTCAAGAAAATGCTACCCTGCACGATGCCAGAGAGGGCACGTGTATTGTGGAACCGCTTTAGATAACGGCCGGGCAAGATCGCTTTCGCCCGTTTGGTCGCGCAGCACTAATTATTCACTGTGCGTCGCTTCTCTGATTGGAGCGCCGTGGAGATGCGAAAGACATGCAACCGACATCATCAATAGAGCCCTCTTTCTACGAAACCTTTCCCAGTTCCGGCCTGGTAGCGTACTTCTCGATGGAGATCGCGATCTCCCCTGACATACCCACATACTCCGGCGGCCTGGGCGTTCTTGCCGGCGATACATTGCGCACCATGGCCGATCTGGGCGTTCCTGCGGTGGCCTTCTCGCTGGTTTATCACAAGGGCTTCTTCAAGCAGAAACTGGACATAGCCGGAGTGCAGAAGGAGGAGACCGACGAGTGGACTCCTGCGAAATTTTGCGCCTTGGAAAAGGCGCGGGTTACGGTCTCCATCGATAATCGCGTCGTGACGGTGCGTTGCTGGCGTTATGACCTGAAGGGCTGCTACGGACACGTGGTGCCGATCTACCTGTTGGACACGGATCTAAAGGAAAATACGGGCTCGGATCGTTGGCTGACCGACGTACTGTATAGCGGCGACGAGAACGACCGACTGCGTCAGGAGATTGTACTGGGCATGGGCGGAGTGCGCATGGCGCACGCGCTGGGCTACCAGGTCAATGTCTACCATATGAACGAAGGCCACGCCGCGTTGCTGACGCTGGCGCTGCTGGAGAGCGAGTTGGGCGGCGGAGCGCTGGGCGCGGCCACGAAAGCCGACATTGAGCAGGTGCGGAAGAAGTGCGTCTTCACCACCCACACCCCGGTTGAGGCCGGCCACGACCTTTTCACCACCGAGCAGACCGAGCGCATCCTGGGTAAGGAACGGACAAGGTGCCTGGATCAGTTGGGCTACCTTGACAAGAGAATGCTGAACATGACGGTGCTGGCGCTGCACTTCTCGCGTTATGCCAACGGCGTGGCCATGAAACATGCAAAGGTCTCCCGCGGGATGTTCCCGGAGTTTGCGCTTGACTCGATCACCAACGGCGTTCATGCACCCACTTGGGTCTCCGTGCCCTTCCAGCAGATGATGGACGCTCACTTTTCCTCGTGGCGGCGCGACAATCTCTATCTGCGCAACGCCATAGACCTGCCTGAGGGAGAGATCATCAAGGCTCATGCTCTCAACAAGGAGGCATTGCTCGCTAAAGTCGCCTCGCACCGCTGCGTGCCTGCCAATCTGGCCCTCGATCCCAAGGTGCTCACCCTGGGCTTTGCCCGCCGCGCTACCTTCTACAAGCGCGCCACCCTGCTACTCACTGATCCCACGCGGCTGAACGCCATTGCCGCCAAAGCCGGCGGCTTGCAGATTATTTACGCCGGCAAGGCCCATCCCAAGGATGATGATGGCAAGGCAATGATTAAGAAGGTTGTCGCGAAGGCTGTCGAGCTCAACAACAATCTGCTGCGCATCGTTTACCTGGAAAACTACAACTGGGAGCTGGGCGCACTGCTTACCGCGGGCGTGGATGTGTGGGTGAACACGCCGAAGCGGCCTCGTGAGGCCTCTGGCACCAGCGGCATGAAGGCCGCGCTGAACGGCGTCCCCAGCCTGTCTATTCTGGACGGATGGTGGATCGAGGGTTGCATTGAGGGCGTAACCGGCTGGGCTATCGAAAGCAGTGCCGCCACAGATAAACAAGTCATTGATGCCGAGGAAGCGCAATCGCTCTACCACAAGCTCGAAACAGCGGTGGTGCCGTTCTTCCTTGATGCGCCGGAGAAGCGGGCTCAACTGATGCGCACCGCGATGGCCCTCAACGGCTCTTACTTCAACACCAACCGCATGGTGAATCAGTACATTCGCAACGCCTACTTCCCGCAGAAGCTGATCTAGCCGGCCATAGTGTAAAAAGACGCCTTTGCGGGTTGATGCGGGACGCCATAACCTTGCCCGGCGAACGTTCATTCAGCAGAAGACTTTGAGAACCTCGCTAGAAATTCCGCTGGCGTGATAATCGGAATCCCGCGCCATGGGTGCAATATCAGCAAGTCTTCATCGCTGCTGACCAGAAGATCGGCTTCGGCTGCCATCACTAAGGCCAGAAAAATATTGTCTTTGGGGTCGCGACAAGGTGGATCGACAGCAGACAAGTCCGTAATATCTACGGCGAATAGATGCGCGCGCCGAAGTATCAGCGCCTCAAAGGCGCGGCGTGAATCCCGATCTCGATACCGGTCGAACTTCCCTCGACCCAGAACCTGTTCCAACTCTGCCAGCGTCTCAACGCTCGCGCAAAGGTCAAAAAATTCTAGCGCTTTCGATAGGGCTTGGTCGGGCAGTGATCCCGTAAAGAGCGCTGCGCTCACTAGCGTACTGGTATCCAGCACGACGCGCCGGTTGCGGTTCATCGAAGTTCATGCACCATGCGGTTCACTTCCTCATCGGTCAACGCGGCGGCGGCGGCCTTCTGCGCAGCGGAGGTACTAGCCTCGGCCTGCGCTCGCCATGCCTCTAGATCGGCCACTGCCTCGCTCCGCCTGCGCCTTACATCCAGCAACTCGTCCATCTCCTGTGAGGATACGACGAAGGCCGTTGGCCGCCCATGCCGGGTAATTGCAACAGGCTCACGCTGCACAATGTCCAGCAACTTCCCAAAGCTGTTTTGCGCCTCTACCGAGGTCATTGTTTTCATTGTTTTAACTCCACATACTAGCTATTATGGATAATATAGCTAATCTAGCTATTTTGCAAATGGCTGTTAATCTAACCCAGCGGTTGGCGCAAAATCGTCTTCAGTTTTTCTGTAGCCAACTCCCAGCGAAAATATATCACCGAGAGTTGAAATGCGCCGTGACCAGAGCAGAGCTAAAAGCTAATAGCTGCTCTTCAGTCCGCCGCCGCCCCTTCTAGTTCCGCGCCGATCTTGTGCAGCTTCATCACGCGCCATTGCAGGCGGTCGAAAAATAGATAAACAACCGGTGTCGTGAACAGTGTAAGCATCTGCGAGACGATGAGGCCGCCGACGATGGCGATGCCCAGAGGCTTGCGCAGCTCAGAGCCGACGCCCATGCCAATAGCTAACGGAAGTCCGCCGAAGAGAGCGGCCATCGTCGTCATCATGATGGGGCGGAAGCGCAGCAGGCACGCCTGATAGATGGCCTCGACCGGCGGCAATCCCTGGTCGCGCTCGGCCTGCAGGGCAAAGTCGATCATCATGATGGCGTTCTTCTTGACAATTCCAATGAGCAGGATGACGCCAATCAGGGCGATGATGCTCAAATCGGTATTGGTCAGCCTCAAAGCCAGAAGGGCGCCCACGCCGGCCGGGGGAATGGTGGAGAGAATGGTCAGCGGATGGATCAGGCTCTCATATAAGATACCGAGCACGATATAAACGGCGACCACCGCGGCCGCAATCAGCCAAGGCATATTCTTCTTCGCGGTCTGAAAGTCCTGCGCGGTTCCCTGGAAGGTGGCGTGGATGGTGGAGGGCATATTCATCTCGCGCTGGGCCTTTTCCAGAGCGGTAACGGCGTCGCCCAGAGCCACGTTGGGCGCCAGGTTGAAGGTGAGCGTAACGGCTGGATACTGGCCCTGATGGTTGACCTGCAGGGAGGTACGCTGTTGTTCAAAGTGAGCGATGTCGGAGAGCGGTACCATGGCGCCGCTGGAGGGCAGTAGCGGAATAGCCGCGGAGGCAACAGACGAGGTTCTGACGGCGCCGGTTGTGGCCCCGGCGACCGTGCCTGTCTTGATAAAGATTCCGTTGAGCGCGTCGGGACTGAGCTGGTATTTGGGATCGACTTCCATGACCACGAAGTACTGGTTGAGCGAGGTATACATGGTGGAGACTTCGCGCTGACCGAAAGCGTCGTAGAGCACCTGGTCAATGGCTGCGGGGGTGATGCCCAGGCGCGAGGCGGCGTCGCGGTCGATGACCAGGTTGGCGGATAGGCCCTGGTTCTGCTGGTCGCTGTTGACGTCTCGCAACTCACGCAGGCTTCTCATGCGATCCAGCATCTGCGGCGCCCAGACGCTCAGCTCATCTATGTTTTCGTCGGAGAGCGTGTACTGGTATTGCGCGGCGCCACCGCGCGCTCCGCTCTGGACTTCCTGCTGTACCTGAAGGATGAGAACGGCGCCTGGGACGCTGGTGAGCTTTCTGCGCAGGCGGTTGACCACATCGTCGGAGGAGACGCGGCCGGGGCGCTGGTTGAGCGGCTTGAGGCCGATGTTCATACTGCCAATATTGGTGCTGCCGCCGCCCGGTCCGCCACCTCCAACGAAGGCGGTAACGGAAGCAACAGCGGGATCGTCCAGCACCATCTGCGCAAGCCCACGCTGCTTGTCGCGCATGGCGGAAAAACTGATGTCCTGCGCGGCCATGGTCCGGCCGCCGATGCGTCCCGTGTCCTGCTGTGGAAAGAAGCCAAAGGGAACAATCCAGAAGAGGTAGACGTTGAGGGCGATGGTGCCGATGACCACGCCCAGGATCAGCCACTGGTGGCGCAGCACCCAGCGCAGGCCGACGGCGTACTCGTCGTGCAGCCATCGGAAGGCGCGCTCGCTGGCACGGTAGATGCGGCCGTGCCGGCTTTCATCCCGCGACTTGAGAAACTTAGCACAGAGCATCGGCGTAGTGGTCAGCGAGACCAGCAGCGAGACGGCGACGGCCACCGAGAGCGTAACGGCGAACTCGCGGAAAAGCTTGCCCACGATGCCGCCCATCAGCAAAATGGGGATGAAGACGGCGATCAGCGAGGTGCTCATGGAGAGGACGGTGAAACCGATCTCTTTGGAGCCCTTCATGGCGGCCTCGAATGGCTTCATGCCCATTTCGAGGTAGCGCGTGATGTTCTCGATGACCACGATGGCGTCATCCACCACGAAGCCGGTGGCCACGGTGAGCGCCATCAGCGAGAGGTTGTCGATGGTGTAGCCCACCATGTACATGACGCCGAAAGTGCCCACCAGCGAGAGGGGCACGGCTATCGACGGAATGATGGTGGACCAGATCTCGCGCAGGAAGAGGAAGACCACCAGCACCACCAGTATCACGCTGATCATGAGCGAGATCTCCACGTCGTGGACGCTCGAGCGGATGGTAGTGGTGCGGTCGACGGCCACATCGATTTTGATGGTAGGCGGAATGGCGGCTTGCAGGCGGGGCATCTCGGCCATCACGGCGTCCACGGTGGAGATGATGTTGGCGCCGGGAATCTTGAAGATGATGATCATGATGGCGTCTTTCAACACACCGCGCTGCTCATCGGTATTGCTGCCCGATACGCCGGCGTTGAGAGTGTTGGCGACGCTGTCTGAAACAGTTCCCAGATCGGCGATGCGCACCGGCGCGCCGGTCTGCCGGTTATAACCGGCGATGATGGGCGCGTAGTCGCTGGCTTTGAAGATCTGGTCGTTGTCGCTGATCTGCCAGCGATGGTTTGCGTCCTGAAAGGCGCCCTTGGGACGGTTGGCATTGGCTCCGGCAAGCGCCGTGCGCACCGCCTCCAGGCCAATGCCGTTCGCGCCCAACTGCATGGGGTTCAGCTCGACGCGCACCGCCATGCTGGAGCTGCCGGCGACATAGACCTGGCCCACGCCCGCAATCTGCGCAATCTTCTGCGAGAGGATGGAGTCGGCCATGTCGTACATCTGCCGCTTGGTCTCCACGTCGGACGTGAGGGTGAGAATGAGAATCGGCGCTTCGGCGGGATTCATCTTGCGGTAGCTGGGATTCTGCGGCAGGTAAGAGGGCAACTGGCTGCGCGCGGCGTTGATGGAGGCCTGCACATCGCGGGCGGCGGCGTCGATGTTGCGATTGAGGTCGAACTGTAAGGCGACCGAGGCCGAGCCCAGCGAACTCGACGAGGTCATCTGATTGACGCCGGCGATGCGCCCGAACTGCCGCTCCAGCGGGGTGGCAACCGACGAGGCCATGGTCTCCGGGCTGGCGCCGGGCATGCCCGCACCCACGCCGATCACCGGGTAATCCACGTTGGGCAGCGAGGCCACGGGCAGCAGAGAGTAGGCCACCGAGCCGGCCAATAAAAGAGCCAAGCTAAGCAGCGAGGTGGCTACCGGCCTCTGAATGAAGGGTGCGGATAGATGCATGGCTCCTTTTCCTCAGTCGGCGTTGGCCGGTTGCTGCTCGTGGATGGTAAGGTCGCGCGGCTTCATGCGCTGTGCCAGTTTATCGAAGTAGAGATAGATGACCGGTACGGTGTAGAGAGTGAGCATCTGCGAAAAGATCAGTCCGCCGACGATGGTGATGCCCAGCGGCTGGCGCAGTTCGGCGCCCACGCCTCCGCCCAGCCATAGCGGCAATCCGCCCAGCATGGCGGCCATGGTGGTCATGATGATGGGCCTGAAGCGCAACTGGCAAGCCTGGAAGATGGCGGCATCGGCGGTTTTGCCTTCGAGGCGCTCGGCCTGCAGGGCAAAGTCGATCATCATGATGGCGTTCTTCTGCACGATGCCGATCAGCAGAATGATGCCGATGAGCGCAATCACGCTGAACTCGACGCGCGTGATGAGCAGCGCCAGCAGAGCGCCCACTCCGGCCGAGGGCAGCGAGGAGATGATGGTGATGGGGTGGATGTAGCTCTCGTAAAGCACGCCCAGCACGATGTAGACCGTAACCAGCGCGGCCAATATCAGCAGTGGCTCGTTGGAGAGAGAAGTCTGGAAGGCGGCCGCCGTGCCCTGGAAGCTGGCATTGATGGCGGCCGGCATATTGATGCGCTGCTCGATGGCGTTGACGGCCTTGACGGCATCGCCCAGCGCCTTGCCCGGCGCCAGGTTGAAGCTGATTACGGTGGAAGGGAACTGGCCCTGGTGGCCGATGGACAATTGTGCGGTGGTCTGCTCCCAGTGGGCTACCATGCCCAGCGGAACCTGCATGCCGTTGCCCGACTTGACGTAGAGATCGTTGAGGACCGTGGGATCCGTCTGGAAGCCCTGACCCACCTCCATCACTACGTGGTACTGGTTGAGCTGGGTGAAGATGGTGGACACCTGGCGCTGGCCGAAGGCGTCGTAGAGGGTGTTGTCCACGTCGGCCATGGCGATGCCCAGCCGCGCCGCGGTGTCGCGGTCAATCACCAGATTGGCGCCCAGGCCCTGATCCTGCAGGTCGCTGGCTACATCAGTGACCACGGCCTCCTTGCTCAACTCGGTGACCATCATCCGGGTGTATTTGGCCAGCTCCACCTGATCGGGGTCTTCCAGCGAGTACTGAAACTCCGTCCGGCTGACGCGGTCTTCCACCGTCAGGTCCTGGAGCGGCTGCAGAAAGAGTTGGATGCCTTCAACGCTCGCCAGCTTGGGCTGCAGGCGGCGAATCACCTCGGTGGCGGAGATGCCGCGAACTTCCAACGGTTTCAGGTTGATCTGGATGCGGCCCGAGTTCAGCGTGGTGTTGGTTCCGTCCACGCCGATGAACGAGGAGATGTTATCGACAGCGGGGTCCTGCAGGAGCAACTCCACCAGCCTTTGCTGGCGCTCGGCCATAGACGTAAAGCTGACCGACTGCGGAGCCTCGCTGATGCCCAGGATCACGCCCGTATCCTGCACGGGGAAGAAACCCTTGGGAACCACTACATAGAGCACGAGGGTGGCTACCAGGGTGCCGATGGTGACCAGCAGGGTGATGAAGCGGTAGCGCAGGACGATCTGAAGCGTGCGGCCATAGGCGGCGATGATGGAGTTGAAGACTTTTTCCGACCAATAGTAGAAGCGCGTTTGTTTCGCGGTGGCCTTGTCCTGCAAGATGCGCGAGCACATCATGGGGGTCAGCGTCAGCGAGACCACGGCTGAAACCAGGATGGTAACCGCCAGGGTAATGGCGAACTCGCGGAAGAGCTTCCCCACCACGTCGCTCATGAAGAGTAGCGGAATGAGCACCGCGATCAGCGAGACGGTCAGCGACATGATGGTGAAGCCGATCTGTTCGCTGCCCTTGAGCGCCGCCTTCATCGGGCTCAAGCCTTCCTCGATGAAGCGCGAGATGTTCTCGATCATCACGATGGCGTCGTCCACCACAAAGCCGGTGGAGATGGTGAGCGCCATCAAGGTGAGGTTGTTCAGGCTATAGCCCAGCAGGTACATCGCGCCAAAGGTGCCTACAATCGACAGCGGCACTGCAACCAAGGGAATGGTGGTAGCCGCCAGATTGCGCAGGAAGAGGAAGATGACCATGGCGACCAATGCGATGGTCAGCATCAACTCGTATTCCACATCACGGACCGAGGCGCGGATGGTTACGGTGCGGTCGGTGAGCACCTTCACCTGCACGGAGGCTGGCAGAGCCGTCTGCAACTGCGGCAGCAGCAGCTTGATGCGGTCCACCACGGCGATGATGTTGGCGCCCGGCTGGCGCTGGATGTTGACGATGACCGCGGGCTGGCGATCCATCCAGGCGGCCTGCTGGGAGTTTTCGGCGGCATCGACGATCACCGCCACGTCTGAGGCGCGCACCGCCGCCCCGTTGCGATAGGCCACAATCACCGGCTTGTAGTCGCCGCTGGAAAGCAGCTGGTCGTTGGCATTGATGGTGTAGGACTGGCGGTTGCCGTTCAGCGTGCCCTTGGCCTGGTCCACGTTGGCCGCCGCCAATGCGTTGCGCAGATCCTCCAGGCTCAGGTTATAGGCAGCCAACTGGGTCGGGTTGGCCTGAATGCGCACCGAGGGCTTCTGCCCGCCGGCGATGGAAACCAGTCCAACCCCGGTGACTTGCGAAATCTTCTGGGCGAGATTGGTGTCGGCTGCGTCCTCAATCTTATCCAAAGGCAGCGTATCGGAGGTCAATGCCAGCGTCAGGATAGGCGCATCGGCGGGGTTCACCTTGCTGTAGATTGGCGGGTTGGGCAGGTCGGCGGGCAAAAAGCTGGTGGCCGCGTTGATGGCCGCCTGAACCTCCTGCTCGGCCACGTCGATGTTCTCGTCGAGGTTGAACTCGAGAGTAATCACCGAACCGCCGCCCGAGCTGACCGAGGTCATCTGCTTGAGACCCGGCATCTGGCCGAACTGCCGCTCGAGGGGTGCGGTCACCGACGAGGCCATTACCTCCGGCCCGCCGCCGGGATAGAAAGTGAGCACCTGGATGATCGGGTAATCCACCTCGGGCAAGGCGGAGACCGGCAACTGCAAGTAGCCCATTGCGCCTGCCAACAGGATGGCCGCCATCAGCAGCGAGGTCGCTACCGGGCGCAGAATGAATGGCCGGGAAGGGCTTAGGCTCACTGCTTATCCCTCTTATTGGATTGGTTCTGGCCTGCTCCAGACGGTGTGCCGGAGCCGGAAGCTGCACTGGGAGCAGCTAACGGGTTGCCGCCACTCGGGCCTGCGCCTTGTGCCTTTGCTCCCTGTCCGCTGCGCTGGCGAGCCTGACTGGTGGTCACACTCTGACCGGCCTTCAACCGGTCCGCGCCATCCACCACAACGTTCTGGCCCGGTTGCAGGCCATCGTCTAGTATGGTCACCTGCCCCTCGGCCAAAGCCACCTTTACAGGCTGGATTTTGGCGGTTCCGTTCCCCTGAGCATCGGCATGATCGACGACCCACACATACGAACCCTGCGTGCCGGTTTGGATGGCTGCCGAAGGCACCACCAGCGCGTTGGTCCGCTCTTCCATCACCAGGTGAATGTTGACGAACTGGTTGGGAAAGAGCGCCTGGTCTTTGTTGTCGAAGACCGCCTTCAGTTTGCCGGTTCCGGTGGTGGTGTCGATCTGGTTGTCAGTGGTGAGCAGGTAGCCAGAGGCCAGCTTCTGCAGGTCGTCCTGGTCGTAGGCGTCCACTGCCAGGCGCTTTTCCGCCATCAGCTTGCGCAGCACCTGGGGAAGCTGGTTTTCCGGCAGCGTAAAGTAAACGGCGATGGGCTGGAGCTGGTTGATAATCACCAGGTTCGTGGTGTTGGCGGTAATGATGTTGCCGGGATCCACCAGGCGCAGGCCGATTTTGCCGTTGATGGGAGACTTGATGGTGCACCACTCGAGCTGCAACTGGGCGGTCTCGACGGCCGCCTTATCGGCCTCGATGGCGCCCTCGTACTGGCCCTGCGCAGCCTCATCGGTCTGCATAACCTCCTTGGAGACCACGCCCGCCGCGTAAAGCGCCTTGTAGCGGGCAAACTCCGCCTGGGCGTTTTTGAGCAGCGCTTCATCGTGGGCCAGGGTGCCTTTGGCCTGGTCCAGCGCGGCCTGGTAAGGCCTGGGGTCGATTATCAGGATCGTCTGGCCTTGCTTCACCTGCTGACCCTCGGTGAACTTGACCGGTTCGAGTTGGCCGTTGACTCTTGCCTTGACCGTAACGCTCATGTAGGGCGTCACCGTGCCCAGCGCGGTCAGGAAGATCGGCATCGGCTTCTGCTCGGTAGCTGCCACCTGCACCGGAACCGGCCGGTTCTGCAGCGCGGCAGCCTGACTGGCGTTCTGTTTCTTGGTCGTTTGCTGGTTCTGGTAAAAATACCAGGCAGCCAGACCCACGGCTGTTGCCAGCACAAGGTACACGACGATGCGCACCCAGGAACCTCTGGGCGCGGAGGGTTGTTGCTGGATGCCGGATGAGGCCAGATTGGTCTCCGAAGCGTCTTCAAAGGACATGGTATCGATTCCCGCCGTTTTCTCTTGAGTGAATACCCGCTAAATGGGTAAAAAGATTACTGTTCCGGGCGGAAGACCCTCTGCCCGTGCTCGTTTCTAGGGACGCTTGAATTTCCTCAAAGGTTTCGCGCGCCCAGGCGCATCCCATGCGGAAACTCGCCTCCTCCCAACCCGGAAACGAATTCCCCATGGATGCAAGACGCAACCATTGTAAGCGAAGCAAGAGCCTCTGGAATATCATCGCTTGCACACAGCGTCTTTTTAGTTTGCGGAAGCGTCCTGAAATGTATACGGGCAGCCCCTTTTGCATCCCATGCGCCATGACTGCGCTGCTTCGTCTACCATAGTAATTTCAACAGGTTGTTGGAATGGACCGGGAGGTTGAGCGCCGTCCGGCCCCGAATCCGGTGAGCCGGCGATGGCCTGATCAGGACTCTCGTCAAGCAGTTCTGGGACGGCCTGATTGCGAATGACCCGGCTCAAAGCGAGCGAGTACCTGCCCTATGTGGATTGTCCGGCTTGCGCTGCGGCGGCCTTACACCTTCGTCGTATTTGCGCTTTTAATTTTGATTCTCGGCGTCTTCAGCATCCTGACGATGCCTACGGACATCTTTCCCAACATCGACATCCCCGTGGTGACGGTGATCTGGGGCTACACCGGCCTCTCGGCGCAGGAGATGGCCACCCGCATCGTGACCCCCAGCGAGCGGGTCATGACCTCCACGGTCAACGACATCGAGCACATCGAGTCGCAGTCGCTCAACGGCACCGGCGTCATCAAGCTCTTCTTCCAGCCGCACGTGGATATCGGCAACGCCGTGGCACAGGTGACCGCTGTCAACCAGGTGATGTTGCGCGCCCTGCCGCCGGGTACCACGCCCCCCTTCATCATCCAGTACAACGCCTCCAGCGTGCCCATTTTGATGCTGGGCCTCTCCGGCCAGGGCCTCAACGAGCAGCAGTTGAACGATCTGGGCCAGAACACCATCCGCGTGCAAATGGCCACCGTCGAGGGCGCCTACACGCCCTTTCCCTATGGCGGCAAGCAGCGCCAGGTGCAGGTGGACCTGGACCTGACGGCTCTGCAGGCCAAAGGGCTCTCACCCGTCGATGTGGTCAACGCCGTCTCCGCGCAGAACCTGATCGCGCCCTCGGGCACCATGAAGATCGACCGCTTCGAGTACGCCATCGAGACCAACTCCGCCCCGTCGATTGTCGACAAGCTGAACGATCTGCCCATTAAAGCGGTGAACGGCGCCGTCATCTACATCCGCGACGTGGCCCACGTGCGCGATGGCAATCCGCCGCAGACCAACATCGTGCGCGTGGATGGGCAGCGTTCCGCCCTCATGGCCATCATGAAGATCGGTTCGGCCTCCACACTGGACATCATCGCCGGCGTGCAGAAGAAGCTCATCGAGATCCGCGGCCAGTTGCCGCCGCAGTTGCAGATCAACACCCTCTCCGATCAGTCGATCTTCGTCCGCGGAGCCATCGACGGCGTGGTCCGCGAGGCCATCATCGCCGCCTGCCTCACCGCCATCATGATCCTGGTCTTCCTGGGTAGCTTCCGCTCCACGGTCATCATTGCGGTCTCCATTCCGCTTTCCATTCTCTGCTCGCTCAGCGTGCTCTCCATGCTGCACGAGACCATCAACATCATGACCCTGGGAGGCATGGCGCTGGCCGTCGGCATCCTGGTCGATGACGCCACCGTGGCCATCGAAAACATCAACCGCAACCTCGAAGCCGGCAAGGAGCTGGAGCAATCCATCCTCGATGGCTCGGCGCAGATCGCCGTTCCCGCCCTGGTCTCCACCCTGGCCATCTGCATCGTCTTCGTGCCCATGTTCTTCCTCGGCGGCGTGGCGCGCTATCTGTTCGTCCCCATGGCCGAGGCGGTGGTCTTCGCCATGCTGGCCAGCTACTTCCTCTCCCGCACCCTGGTCCCCACCATGGCCAAATATCTGCTCAAGGAGCATGACGACGCCGAGGCCGCGAAAAAACGCTCCAGCCGCAACCCCTTCATTCGCTTTCAGCAGGGCTTCGAATCCGGCTTTGAGCGCTTTCGCCACGGCTACCTGCGCTTGCTGACTTTATGCGTGGATCATGCGCGAGCCTTCCTCCTCCTCTTTCTGCTCTTTGCCGTCGGATCGTTCGGATTAGCGCCTTATCTGGGCCAGGACTTCTTCCCTTCGGTCGACTCCGGCCAGTTCAAGATTCACGTCCGCGCCCGCACCGGCACGCGCATCGAAGAGACCGCCGCGCTCTGCGATCACATCGACTCCACCATCCGCGCCGAACTTCCCGCCAGGGAAATCGTCACCATCGTCGATAACATCGGCCTGCCATACTCCGGACTCAATCTCTCCTACTCGACCTCGGCCCCCATCGGCCCCGCCGACGCTGACATTCAGGTCCAGTTGACCGAAAACCATCATCCCACTGCCGCCTATGTCGAGCGGCTGCGCTCCGTTCTGGCCCGCCAGTATCCCGGCGTCACCTTCTACGTGCTGCCGGTGGACATCGTCACCCAGATCCTCAACTTCGGCCTCTCCGCTCCCATTGACATTCAGATCGTCGGCCCGGACCTTTATGGCAACCGCGCCCTCGCCGACAAAATTCTCAATGATGTCCGCTATGTTCCCGGCGCCGCCGACGCACGTATCCAGCAGCCCTTCAACTACCCCATGATGAAGGTGGATGTGGACCGCACCCGCGCCCAGCAAATCGGCCTGACGCAGAAAGACGTGGCGCAAAGCCTGCTGGTGGCTCTCAGCGGCAGCTTCCAGACCGCCCCCAGCTTCTATCTCGACCCCAGGAGCGGAATCACTTACAACGTCGCCATTCAGGCCCCGCAATACAAGCTCGACTCGCTGGCCGCGCTTGAGAGCCTGCCAGTCAACAGCGCCGCCGCGGCTCAACCGGCCAGTAGCTCCGCCAGCGGATCGCCCGGCGCTCGGCGCACCGAGCAGGTCCTGGGTAACCTGGCCACCATCACTCCCGGAGCCGAACTGGGCACCGTAAGCCACTACGACGTGCAGCCGGTCATCGATGTCTATGCCAACGTCAATGGAACCGACTTGGGCAGTGTGACCCGCAAGATAGAAAAGATCATCGACCAACACCAGGCCGAGCTGCCCCGCGGCTCGCACTTCACCTTGCGCGGACAGAGCGAGACCATGAAGAGCTCCTACGCGGGCCTGCTGGGCGGCTTGGCGTTCTCCATCCTTCTTGTCTATCTGCTCATCGTAGTCAACTTCCAATCCTGGCTCGATCCCTTCATCATCATCGCGGCGCTGCCCGCGGCCCTGGCCGGCATCGTATGGTTTCTCTTCCTCACCAACACCCGACTCAGCGTGCCGGCGCTTACCGGCGCCATCATGTGCATGGGCGTGGCCACAGCCAACTCGATTCTTGTAGTCAGCTTTGCCCGCGAGCAGTTGGAGATTCTGGTCGGCGACGCGCGCACCGCGGCGCTCAACGCCGGCTTTGTCCGCCTGCGCCCGGTGCTGATGACCGCCCTGGCTATGATCATCGGCATGGTGCCCATGGCCCTGGGCCTGGGTGACGGCGGCGAGCAAAACGCCCCTCTGGGCCGCGCCGTCATCGGCGGCCTGCTGCTGGCCACAGTGGCCACCCTGTTTTTTGTTCCCGCATTTTTCTCCGTCGTTCACGGCTGGCTCGAAGGCCGCCGCAGGACGGCTCACGGCGTTCAACCGGCCGGAGGAATGGACGAGTTTGACGAGATACCGGAGTAGTTTTTCATGACCAATGAATCCAATCCGCACCAGCAACCGGTTTACGAGGTCGAGTCCGCGCCTCGGGAAGCGGCTGTCTCGCCCAGCAAGGCTCTCGTGGGCGTGGCTGTCGTTGTCATCGTCGCATGTGTTTTGGCGGGTTACGGCATCTGGAGTCGCATCAGCGCCTACAAAAAACTAGTCGACACGACCAACCAGCTGGCTGCCCCCACCGTGCTAGTCGCCGCTCCCAAAGCGGGCGCGCCCGTTGACAGCTTCGTGCTCCCCGGCAACGTGACCTCCTTCACCGATTCGCCCATCTACGCGCGCACCTCCGGTTATTTGACGAAATGGTATTTCGACATCGGCGCACGGGTGAAGAAGGGCGCTCTGCTGGCCGAGATTGCTACCCCCGAGGTGGACCAGCAACTGGCCCAGGCCGAGGCCGACCTGAATACTGCCCAGGCCAACGCCAACAACGCCCGCATCCAGGCCGAGCGCTACACCGGCCTTGTCCAATCCGACGCCGTCTCCCGCCAGGACACTGACACATATGTCAACCAGGCCGCATCCACCGCAGCGCAAGTGCGCTCCGCCCAGGCCAATGTCGAGCGGCTGCGCCAGTTGCAATCTTTTGAAAAGGTATATGCGCCCTTCGACGGCGTCATCACCGCGCGCAACATCGACATCGGCCAGCTCATCGACCCCGGTGCGGGCAGGGAGCTTTTTCACCTGCAAGCCCTTCAGACCCTGCGCGTCTACGCCAACCTCCCGCAGGTTTACTCCGCCAACGTGAAGCCGGGCGCTAAGATCGACCTGACCTTCGCCGAACACGCGGGAACAATTTATCAGGGCACGCTGGTCCGCACCGCCGACGCCATCGACCCGGTCAGCCGGACTTTATTGGTCGAGATCGACGTGGATAACCACGCCGGCGTACTGCTGCCCGGCTCGCTCGCCCAGGTCCACTTCAAGACGCCTTCCGCTCAACCCGCCCTTATCGTGCCCGCCGCGGCGCTCATCTTCCGCAGGGAGGGCCTGCGCGTGGGCGTTGTCGTCAACGGCGACACGGCTCGTCTTGTTCCCGTAGTCATCGGCGAGGACGACGGGGCCAGCGTGCAAATCATCTCCGGGCTCAGCATCGGTGACCAGGTGATCCAGGATCCGCCCGACTCCCTCATCGACAACGAAAAAGTCCAGGTGGTGAGCCCCGGCAGCCATACCGGCGGGGGAGGCAACTAATCATGCCAGCACCGCCAGCAGCGGAAAGACTCCTTGAATTCGCTAACTTGCTAACTCGCTATCACCGCGAAGCGGTGGCTAACTTGCAGTCTTTATCGAATAATCCCAGGAATCGAGTACATCTCGTTACCGGTTTGATCGCCCTCACCATGTTTACCGGCTGCAAGCCTGTCGGTCCCAACTACAATCGCCCCGGCTATGAAGCTCCGCCGGCCTACAAGGAAACCGGCGCGACCTCGGTGCTCCAGCCGCCGCCCGCTCCCGCCGGCGGCACATGGCAACCCGCAAATCCCTCCGACGGTCTGCTCCGCGGCAAGTGGTGGGAGATCTATCAGGACCCGCAGCTCAACCAGCTGGAAGAGCGCATCGCCGCCAACAATCAGACCCTCCGCCAGGCTCTGGAAACGTATCTTGCCGCTCGCGACCAGGTCAGCGCGGCGCGCGCCGGTTTTTTCCCCACGTTTTCTGTCGGAGCTTCCGCCCAGCGCGAGAAAATCTCGGTCAATGGCCCCTCTTATTCACCTACCAAACCCACCACTTACAGCGATTTTGTGCTGAATGGCCAGGCCAGTTGGGAGCCGGACCTCTGGGGCCGCGTCCGTCGCACCGTTGAGGCCGCCCGCTCCAACGCTCAGGCCAGCGCGGCAGACCAGGCGAACATCGACCTCAGCCTTCATGCCGAGATGGCCGCCGACTACTTCCAACTGCGCGGCCTCGATGCCCAGATCAAGCTGCTCGACTCGACCGTCGCCGACATGGAACGTCAGCTTGACCTGACCCAGCGCCGTCTGAAGGGCGGCATCGGCACCGAGGCGGACGTCGCCCAGGCCCGCACCCAACTCGAAACCGTGCGTGCGCAACGCATCGATACAGGCGTGGCTCGCGCTCAGTTCGAGCACGCCATCGGCACACTCGCCAATTACAATCTCTCCGCCTTCAGCATTCCGCCTTCGCCGCTTGATTCGTCTCTGCCCAATGTTCCCGTCGGCGTGCCTTCGCAACTGCTCGAGCGCCGTCCCGACATCGCTGCCGCCGAGCGCCGCGCCGCCGCCGCCAACGCCCAGATCGGCATTGCCAAGAGCGCCTTCTTTCCCAACATCAACCTGACTGGAACCGGCGGCTTTGAAAGCATGAACGCCGGCGCCTGGCTACAAGGACCGAGCGCTCTGTGGAGTCTGGGGGCACAGGCAGCGGAGCTCCTCTTCGACGCCGGCCAGCGTCACGCCCTCACCGACGCCGCCCGCCACACCTACGAAGCCCAGGCCGCCGCTTACCGGAGCACCGTCCTGGCAGCCTTCAACGACGTGGAAGATCAGCTCTCCGGCCTGCGCATTCTCGAGCAGGAATCCACCGTCGAGCAGAATGCCGTCGAATCGGCCCAGCACTCTTACGACATCTCCAACCAGCGCTACAAGGGCGGCGTCACCGGCTACCTCGAAGTCCTCACCTCCGAAACCGCTCTGCTCCAGAACCAGCGCACTGCCATCAGCATTCAGACGCGCCAGTTTGTTTCGAGCGTCAGCTTGGTCCGCGCTCTCGGCGGCGGTTGGGATGCCTCGCAATTGCCGAAATGACCGTATGCCTGTGATGCTCGTCCGCGATGAGAGACTGGAAGATTATGCCGCGATCCGCCTTGTCAACGAAGAGGCGTTTGGCCGGCGGGATGAGGCTGATCTCGTTGATCGATTGCGCGCTCAGGGGGTCGTGCTCGCTTCGTTTGTTGCCGAGGCTGAAGGCCTGATCGCCGGGCACATCCTCTTTAGCCGGATGTCGATTGAGACAGCCGATAACTCCGTTGCGGCAGTGGCCTTGGCACCCCTGGCGGTAATGCCGAAGTTTCAGCGCCAGGGCATTGGAAAAATGTTGATGGCTCACGGCCTTGATTGGCTGCGTACGCAAAGCGAGCAGATTGTCTTGGTTCTCGGCCACCCGGATTACTATCAGCGCTTCGGCTTCTCGACCTATAAGGCGCGCTTCATCGAGAGCCCGTTCAACCCAAACTCCTTCATGGCGCTTGAACTCAAGCCCCATGCGCTCGATGGCATTCACGGCAAGGTCCGTTACCCAGATGCCTTTGGACTCTGAGAGTGAGAATCAGTAGTCCAGCATTTCCGCTTCAATAAATCATGGTTCAAATGGCTGATGGTGGCTCAGGATCACTCCTCACGGCCTCTCCGGCCAATCCTCATCAGGCCGTACCGGAGGCGGCTGGTCTGGACCAAGGTTGTCTGAACTGATCGCAGCAAAAATAAAATTCTCCGGCGGAACCGGCGAGCCCACCAGCCTTCTCAGCATCGCAATCTGTCCCGCGTGGCTCATCGCATCGCAGCATGGACCCTGCAAGACTCTTTCCAACGTGATCTCGTGCAGTTCCGTGCCGATCTCCAGATGATGCGTCAAATCCTTGAGCGTCTCGTGAAAGTGCTTGACCGCATCCGAGAACTTCGGAAAGAAAGGCACCTCGGATCTGACCCCGGTGAAGTAACTGCGTGCGCTTCCCAGCACGCCATCCATGTGGCGAATCAGCTCATGCGGCGTGCGCACCAGCGGCGCCACGCGAAACGCGGCAAACTCCGGCGGAGCGCCGCGCAGCGCCTTCTGTGTCCTGTAGGCCAGAGCCGCCAGAAAATGTTTCACCATCTTTCTTTGCTCATTCATGCGCGTTGCTCTCTCCCGCACTAGTCCGCTTCATCAATACTTGGGCAAAGCAGGCAGCTTCCAGTGCCTTCTCAGCTTCTTATACTGCGGGCGCGGCAACTGCACCAGCATCGGCCTTCTCGCCGGATCAAGCCGCGCCAGCACGCCTTCAAGCTGCTCCTGCGCCATGGCCGTGCACCCCGTGGTTCCCTGGCTCGTCCCCATCCATATATGCAGGAAGATGCACGATCCTCCACCCGCGGTCACCGGCTCCGTGTTGTGATCAACCATCATTCCCCAGCGGTACAGCCCATCGGGGCGCAACATCTGTTCGGAGCTCGACCAGTCGGGCGCAACCGCCGCACGATCCAGCACGCGGTTGTAAAACTTTGAGCGCGTGTCATCCACGCATTCCACCGATGGCGTGATGCTCAGGTAAGGCATCTTCCATCCCGTCGGTTCCTGTGCGGCATAGCCGAAAGCCATACTCAGGCGAAAGATCCCGGCCGGAGATTTTCCATCGCCTTCTTTCTTGACAGGCCCGCTCGCTGCCCGCCGTCCGGCATCCCGGGCTGACGCCACTCCCGCGCCCCATCCAAGACCCTTCTTGCCCACCACAACAGGTATAGGAGCTCCGGCAGCTTTCCACTTCTTGCGTGCCTGGGGCCGCTCATACATCTGCAACGTTCCCTCGACCCCGTCCCAATCCTGCGTCGTAACAACAAGAATCTGCGTCGACGTGCGCAGTGCGGCCGGATGCTTGCCCTGAGCCTGCGCCAGCAAAGACGCACACAGCGCCACAACGCAACCGGAAATCCATCCAATCCTCATCCCTGTTCACTACTCCCTGGTCCCTGTATTCCCGTTCCCCGCTTTTACCACATCCTGCCTCGGATGGCTGTACGCCGCCGGCGGCACTTCAGTCAGCGGCAGCGCGGGGCCTTCCCACAGCAGTCGTGGCGCACTCTCGCTGGCCGAGTGCAGCCCTTCCAGGTGAAACAAGTGCTTGCCTGCGCGTAGACCTAGCGAGCCGCGATCGTAGCGCATCGCGTTTCCCGGCGAGCCGCAAACCTGGGCAAACGAAGGCCCGGTTTTGGCTACTTCCACGCCGTCGATCACCAGCCGCGCGCCGTCGCGAGCCAGCAGATAAAAGGTATAGCCGCCGTCAGCGGGAATGTCGATGAGGCCGTTCCACACAGCGGCATAATGCGTAAATCCTTGCGCGTCCGATCTCAAGCCGGGCCCTTCGCCGGTAAAAACCATTAGTTCTGCGGCGAGGTTTGGTAGCTGGGTCCACTCTCCGGGATAAATCTGCCACGTGAGGCCTGCGACCGTGGGGCCGGTGACGCTTGCGGCCTCGTGCCATTTGGCCACAGCCACCACTCCCTGCGCCGCCCAATCCTCGCCGCTCATTTCAGGGTTGCCCGCGCGCACCACGTGCAGCAAAACCCGGAAGCGTCCAGCGCCGTTTGCTCCCCCATCCAACTGGGTCCCCTCGGCGTCCGCAAATCGATGGCCCACGATGCGTCCGCTGGTTTGAGTCCCGTCGCCGAAGAGCCATGTGTAGTGCGCGCCGGGCGAGGGTTGCGCGGTAAAGGTGACCAGCTCTCCCGGCGCAAAGATCGGAGGCTCCACGGTGAACGCCGCCACCGCGCCGCTCCGCTCCGTAAAATGCGCCTTCTGTGCGCCGTCGCCTGTCACCAGCGGCAGATCGGCATCCGCAGCCGCGCGCGTCTGCCCATACTTCACATTGTCAAAGGTCACGCCCGCCACGTCGCCGGTGATTGTGGAATCAGCCAGCGGCGGCTGGTCCAGCGCCCAGATGTTGCGAAAGGTAATCTCCTTCAGGCCCGGGTAAGCCTGCTCCATCTGCGCCAGCGAGTACCAGTTGTCCAGAAAGAGATTTTCAAATTTATAGTTGGAGTGAATGCCCTTGGCTCCGTTTGCGCCCCACATCCCGAACAGTGCATAGGTCTGTCCGCACGCCCCGATGCCGCCGTGCAGAATGTCGCTATCGCGCAATGTAAAGTTGGTCGTGTTGAAGGTCTTGCGCGGCCAGCCGGTGCGCACAATGTTTGAAATGCTGGTGGAAAGCTCGCTGTTTTCGATGAGAATGTCGTGCACATCGTGGCCGGGGGTCAGCATCGCCTCGTCACTGTAACCGTCCCAGTTTCCCTGCAAGACCAAATCGTCGTCCGAGGAGCGGATAAATGCATTGCGCACCAGCGATTCGCCGCCCCCCAGCCAGTCCATGCCGTCCTGGTTGGCGTTGCCAGGGTTGCCGCCGATCACGCGCAGATCGTCATAAAAAAACCCTGTCGAATCCTTCATCTGGATCGACCAGGTCCGCGACCTCACAATGCAGGTCAGCCCGTAGATCTCGATATTGTGGGCCTCCATCGCGCCCACGCAGTGCCAGTCCGGCTTCTGCAGCCAGCCTTCGTCGCTGTTGGGGTCCTGGGGTCCTTCATAGACGATGGTCCCCCGCCCAAAGACTTTTACATTTTCAACCTTCCACAGATTCAAGCTGCCGAAAAAATAGGAGCCCGGAGCCAGATAAAGGGTCTCTCCGCTCTTGGGGTTCAGGCTCTCGTGATAAACCCCCGGCTTGAAAACGCGAATCTTGGGATTGTGCGGCATCGGAGGCGGCGGCGTTCCGAAAAAGAGAAACAGCATCTTCGCGTATTGCAGGAAGTCGCCCGGCCGGGAGATGGAGAGCTTGGCCGGTCCGTTGAGCCGGAAGCGAATCGTCTGGCCGTCGCGCACTGGACGCAGACCCAGCCGCCATGGCTGAATGTCCACGCCCTTGTCCCAGAAGCCCGCCTCCTCGGCAGTAATCTCCACATTCACGGGGCCGTTCGCGTCGAAGCTGACGTATTCGTAACTCGCCGCGGCGTGCGCCACCTCCACGGGCTGGCCGTTCACGCGAACCGCGAAGGCCGTCGAGCGCATCTCCGGCGGAACCGGCGCCGCCTGCACGCGGGCCGCCGCGTGCGCGGCAACAGGAAGCGCGAAAAGAACCACGAGCAGCGGTCGAAAGGCCAGCAAGTAGAGTCTCCGGCAACAAGAGGTGGACGAAACCACTCTAACACCGGAAACTGACGGCGTTCTCAGATTCCTTCGCCCATCGCGACGTGCTCGACGTGCTTGTCGCGATCACACCGCAACCGGTTCAGGCTAATTGGCTTCTATGCCTGGAGGTTGAAGGGCAAGCGATCGCGCTTACAGATCGCCTTCACCGCTGGCCGCGCCGTCATCGGACCGGATGGAAGACCACCCCCCGGCATCACCCATTGGCCAACCATGAGGAATCGGTCGAGTCCGGGCAGCGTATTCGGCAGAGGCCTGAAGCTCGCGCCTGGCTCAACAAGCCACCCCTCCATCGTTCCTTTCCAGTTGCCGGTGTAGCGAATGACTGTGGCCGGTGTGGATACGTCGACGGTCTCGATGGCTGCACGCGCGCCGGGGATCTGTTTGTCGAGAACGCCGATCACCGCGTCAGCGATACGGTGCTTCTCATCGCGATATTTGGCAGGGTTGTTGTTGCGCAATTCAGTCCAGTACGTAAAATTGCGCGTGGGTAGAAGGCTGGTGACTGCGGTTTTACCGGGCGGTGCAAAGGTTGGATCGAAGTGGAAGATGCGGAACCCGACATTTTCTAGCTCAGTGCCAGGGTCGACCGTGAGTGGAGCTTGCAGCATACGGGTCAACATGGGAGGCTGATCGCTGAGGTTAAGCCCCACGCCTAAAGAAACCTGAAGATAGGAAGCAAACAGCTCCCTCTCGGCGTAAAGCTTGCGGGTCGCTTCATTGATATACGCTCCGTCGAGCAAGTCGAAGATGGTGGCATGGCCATCCGCGGCGGAGATCACCCAGTCGGCCATGATCTTCTCGCCGTTCTCCAATTGCACCCCCACGGCAGTATCATTCTCCACCAGGATGCGCTTAACCCGGGCTTTGAACCGCACCGTACCGCCCAGGCTTGCAATCTTCTCTTCGATAAGACGGATGATCGCCTGTGAGCCGCCGATGCAATAGCCTGCGTTGCCTTTATTCATCCATGCCAAAGAAAGAATCATGGCGATAGCGGACATCTTTCCAATGTCCCCATTGGAGAAAAAGCGCTTCAGTAGCGGGTCGGAGAAACGATTGGCATATTGTTCCCCGCTTATCTTCGACAATTTTCCCAGCAGCGGAAAGAGGGGAAGGTCCCGTAGTATGTTCAGCAAGTTGCCGGCCAGACTGCCCGAGGAGTCGAGTATCTTGAATTTGCCAAGAATACGTACCGAGTGCGTGAAGTCTCGAATTGCAGCCGCATCCTGCGGTGATCGCCTCAGAAGTTCTGCCTCAAGGCGGTCGACATTGGTGAAAATGCTCAAGCTGTCGCCTGTTTGGCTTTGGATGCGGACAAACTCATCGGAATCAATGAACCTGAGCTTGTCGACGTCGAAGACCTCTTGCCAATGCGCGTGAAACTCGCCACCGGGTTTTGAGCCGACAAACCAGTGCAGGCAGGTCTCGAAGGTGTAAGGGCCGCGGCGCCAACTCATCGCCAGACCGCCGGCCATCTCGTGCATTTCAAGCACCTGAACCTGATAGCCGCATTTCAACGCATAAACTGCGCTGCAAAGGCCGGCGATGCCACCGCCGATGATTATGATTCTTCGTCCATTCTGCCGCATATGATCAAGCCTCCTCCAAGTCTCCTCAGCGAGCAGCGGGAAGCAAGTTCCCAAACACGCCTGAACCGGAATCTTTTTTTATCCCAGAATCCCTGCGATTTTACCACTACTGAGGTTTCAGAATGATGAATCAAAAGGAAATCGGGGCTCAAATCTCCTTACCATCGAGAATTACTCGCCGAGTCAGGCTAAATGGTTCCAGGGGAGAACGCTTTTCGGCGAAATCCAATACAATATTTTTCCCTCCCAGCCGTTTACTATTACTGGGACAATAATTCCTGCGCTTATCGGCGTCTCATCTATCTTTATGAATTTGGAGGCATTGAAATGATTCTCAGCCCTATCGACAACTCACAGCGAACGGCTGCAAAAGTTGTGGGTTTTACTTACCTGCTTAATTTCGTGACCGTAATCTACGTCCATTACGGCATCCTTTGGCGTCTAATCACCGCCAACACCGCCGAAACCGCACGTAATATCCTGGCGCACGAACAATTCTTTCGCACCGGCATCGCCTTGAATATCCTTTACAGCGCTGGCATCTTCGTGCTTCTCACGGCCCTCTACGTGGTTCTCAAGCCGGTCAACAGGGGCCTGGCCCTGCTGGCGGCCTTCTGGTGGGTTGTGTATGCCTTCACCTGGCTGTTTATGTCTCTCAACTATTTTCACGCCTTGCTGCTTCTCAAAAACGCGGATTACCTGCGGGTATTTGATGCGGAGCGGCTACAGGCCTGGGCAATGCTCTATTTCAAAATGGGTTTTGACATCTATTACGTTGGCTTGCTGTTTTGGGGATTGGCATCCACTGTCTGTGCCTGCCTGTGGTTCAAGTCCCGCTATATCCCTCGAGCGCTGGCTGCCTTCGGCGTCGTCTCTTCCGCATTTGCCGCGGCCTGCTCCTTCGCGCTCTTCATCAATCCCGGCTTCGACAAAATCGTCGGCCTGGGGTGGTTCGATACGCCCATGGGTCTCTTCGATATAGCCCTGAGTTTCTGGCTTATTTTCAAGGGATTAAAGCCGCCTGCGATACCTGAAGCCCGAGTACAGGCCGATGTCGCCTAACCTCTCCTTCAAGCCGCGGGGCCTGGCGATATTGCATCCGGCGGGGAATTCCATCGTGCGAACGTCTTCGTGATACCATCTCCGGAAGGGCATTCCCCGCCCGTCAACCTGACATCTCAAGGAGATCATTGTGAGCCCACTCTCTCGTCGCGAATTCCTCAAAGCCTCGCTTGCCGCTGGAGCTGTCGCCAGCGCCGGCTCGCTCTCGTTGAACGCCGCCGCCGGCAAAGCCACTGACATTGTTACGCTGGGCAGATCCGGCCTCAAGGTCACGCGCCTCGCCTTCGGCACCGGCAGCAACAACGGCTATGTGCAGTCCTCCCTCGGACAGAAAGAGTTCTCGCGCCTTATCCACTACGCCTACGATCGCGGCATCCGCTTCTTTGAGACTGCTGAGTCCTACTCCACCCCCGCCATGCTTGGCGAAGCCCTCAAAATCTTCCCCCGCGAGAGCTACCAGTTGATGAACAAGGTGACCACCGACGAGGGCGTCGATCCCCTGAAGCGTTTCGACGAGATGCGCCGCATCTCCCAGACCGAGTACTTTGACATCATGCTCCTCCACTGGCAGATCACCGGCAATTGGACGGCCACCACCAGCCGCTGGCAAGACGGAATCCTTGAAGCGCAAGCGAAGAAGACCATCCTCGCCCGCGGCGCTTCGGTCCACGGCCAGCCCGCGCTCCACCTGATGCCGGGCAACAAATGGCTTGAAGTGGCGATGATCCGCATGAATCACAACGGTACACGCATGGACGGACCCAGATACGACGAGGGCAATCATCCGGACCAGGTAAACGTGGTCGTCGATCACGTCCATCAGGTGAAAAAGGAAGGCATGGGCGTAATCAGCATGAAGCTGGTGGGTGACGGCACCTTCACGCGCCACCAGGACCGGCAGGCGGCCATGCGCTTCGCTTTCAAGAACGCCGGAATCGATTGTGCCACCGTGGGCTTTAAGAGCACACAGGAGATCGACGAAGCCATCGACAACATGAACGTTGCGTTGACTTAGGGCTGGCGACCGCGCCGCACGGCACAAACTCGATCTGCGAAATTCCGCGTAAAGAGACCTATATCCCTTCGCCCATCGAGACGTACTGCCGCAGCCGCTCCAGCTTTTCGCGATAGGCTTCGCGCTCGGCGGCTTCGACGGTGAACTGCTCGGCCGGACGCCGCTGGCTGCCCAGGCGCTCTTCCAGCTCCTCCACGCGCCCCGACAGCGCAATCAACGCATCGGAGAGCGGGTCCTTCACGTCGTGCGGATCGGTAATCAGCACCCGCTCTCCGTTGCGATAGATGATATGCGCCGGAACGCCCACTACCGTCGAGTTGGGCGGCACGTCGGCCAGCACCACCGACCCCGCGCCCACGCGCGAGTTCTCGCCAATGGTGACGTTGCCCAGCACGTTGGCGTTGTTGCCGATAAAAACCCCGTCGCAGACCGTGGGATGGCGCTTGCCGTGGCCCTTGCCTGTTCCGCCCAGCGTCACGCCCTGGTACATGGTCACATCGCTGCCCACAATCGCGGTTTCGCCGATCACCACTCCCGTCGCGTGATCGATAAATAACCGCCGGCCAATCAGCGCTCCGGGATGAATATCGACGCCGGTGAAAAACCTGCCCACCTGCGAGAGCAACCGCGCCGCCAGCCGCAACTTTGCGCGCCACAGCCAATGCGAGACGCGATGAATCCACACCGCCCACAGCCCCGGATAGCAGAAGAAGACCTCCAGACGGGAGCGCGCTGCCGGGTCGCGCTCCAGCACGGAGTTGATGTCTTCACGGATATGGGCAAACAAAGCCATGACAAGTTCTCAAAAACGCAGCTAGACAATACGGGTGCCCCAGGATCGGGGTCCCCATGGATAGGTCTTCATCCATGGGGTGGAGCTCCCTCGCATTTGGGGACCTGGGATACCACAAACCTCAACAAACTCCGCCCGTGCGGCCCGCACCCCATGTAGTCAGCACCCCGTGCGGCCAGCACCACTTACAGAGTAACTTGCTGCGTCACCAGCCCCAGCGCCTGCTGCCGTAGCGCATCGAACAACACGCTGGTCAGATAGCGCTCGCCGAAGTCCGGCAGCACCACCACAATCAACTTGCCTTTATTCTCCGCCCGCGCGGCCACTTTGAGCGCCGCGGCCACCGCCGCTCCCGAGCTGATGCCCACAAACAGGCCCTCTTCGAGCGGCAGCCGACGGGCCAGCTCAATCGACTCGTCGTTCGTCACCTGGATCACCTCGTCCACCAGGCTCATGTCCAGCACGCCCGGCACAAATCCCGCGCCGAGGCCCTGAATCTTGTGCGGTCCGGGCTTGCCGCCGCTCAGCACCGCGCTATCCGCCGGCTCCACAGCGATGGCCTTGAATCCCGGCTTGCGCTCCTTGATGTACTTGCCCGCGCCGGTGATCGTCCCGCCCGTGCCCACGCCGCTGATCAGAATGTCGATCTTGCCGTCGGTGTCGTTCCAAAGTTCCGGCCCAGTCGTCGCGTAGTGAATCGCCGGATTCGCCGGGTTGTTGAACTGCTGCAGGATATGCCCGTTCGGCGTCTTCGCCAGAATCTCGTTGGCCTTGGCGATGGCGCCCTTCATGCCGTTCGGCCCCGGCGTCAGCACAATCTCCGCGCCAAAGGCCAGCAGCAGCACGCGCCGCTCCAGGCTCATGGTCTCCGGAATCGTCAGAATCAGCCGGTAGCCCTTGACCGCGGCCACAAAGGCCAGCGCAATGCCGGTGTTGCCGCTGGTCGGCTCAATCAGCACCGTCTTTCCCGGCTTAATCTTGCCCTCCTTCTCGGCGGCATCGATCATCGCGAAGCCAATACGGTCTTTTACGCTCGATACCGGGTTCTGGCTCTCCAGCTTGGCCACTACGGTTGCGGGCAGCCCGGCTGCCACTTTGTTCAATCGAACCAACGGGGTCTTGCCAATGAGTTCCGTAACATTCGCGGCAATGCGCGCCATGATGATCTCCTTTTGCTGGAATACAATTCCAGACGGTTCTGTTTATGTGGGGTAAGGATTGAACTATTTGACGGGGAAGAGTGCTCTTGTTTCGAGCGCACGTCTCTGTCGCAACTGGCACCAGGGCGGTGTTAGCGACATCGACGCATACCTAGAGCATAATACGAAGGCGCGCTTTGTGGCAAGAGGGACTTCAAAAATATCTTGGATAGAGCTTAAATTTCGATTAAACTTCTGACGATGAAACAATTAGATAACCGATCCTTTGTTCATCTACAACCGAGTCCTGACGCAATTCCAGCGCCTCTCCGGTACTATGACCCAGAACTCCAAAACGTGCTCAATAGCGAGCCATTTGACGAAAGAAGATTCCAGCGCGCTCGTGCGAAGTCGAAACAACTACAAATTGCTTACCTGAAAGAGGTGTCAACTCTGGCTCCGCGACTGAGCAAAAGCACGTTTTTACGATTTTCCGACTCACGACAGCCGCTGTTTGACTGTGACCTATTAGAGTTTTCGCTGGGTGATTCACTCCATAATGCGGAAATGAGGAGTCGGCGAAAAACTTTGGAAATGGTCGTTCAAGCCAAGTTTCGCAGCTTTGACGAAAAGATATTACACCTGTTGACGTACAAAAATATCAAAGCTCTCAGTGTGAATGTTCCATCGAAACGTTGGTTCGAGATGGGATGGAAGCGTATGGACAGTCTTCTCGCAGACGAGCTTACGAGCGTGGACGCCAAACTTATGAAACATGCTTTTCTTTTCGCTTCTGGAGCCACCATATCAATTACATCCGAGTGGGTCAGATGGGAGACTAAGCGAAATATTATGAAATAGACCGCCACACATCAATCAAGCATTTCATGTGCATCGAATCACCCGCCCTCCAACTGCCCCATCAACTCTTCCCACTCAGTGGTGAGCGCTTCTAACTGCTGGGGTGGCTATTCCCTGTTCCCTATTCCCTAGTCCCTATTCCCTAGTCCCTACTCCCTGCCGTCCTCATCCCGCCCGCCTCATCCTCTCCCGCATCGGCTCATTATCGGCATATACCCGCCACTCCGCCACCAACCCGCCCTCCACCACCGCCCGCCACGCTGCCGGCGTCTCCCACCGGTTCTCGATCTTTAATTCTGGGTGCCCCAGGTCCGGATTTTCGGACCTGGGAAGTGAGTCACTGTCGGGACAATACGTCCCCCTGGCCTTCCCCAGCATCACCACGATAGGCCCCGCAACGTAAGTTTCCTCCACCACAATCGAATAATCCGGAACCATCCTGAAGTACCCAACCCACGCCGCCCGCATCTTCTCCCGGCCCTCGGTCACACCCCCCAACGAATCAACAAACCGATGCCCCGGCGTCATCAACCCCGCCAGCCCCTCCACATCCTGCCGGTTGATCGCTGCCACAAACACCCGCGCCACATCTTCCGCCGAATCGCTCATGCCGGTATTGTACCCACGACGCTCACCATATAACAGATGTCCGGGTGCCCCACCCTCGCCGCGTTCTTGTATTTGCGGCTAGGGTGGGATTACACTCCACTTGTCATGCCATCCCGGCTCAAACGCTTTCAACAAGCGAAAGATATTCACTTCCTCACCTTTAGTTGTCACGACAGACAGCCATATCTTGCCACTCCTATGGCCTGTGAACTTTTCGAGCACACCTTGGAACAATGCGCAGAAGGTACGTCTTTCATGTCTTCGGCTATGTAATCATGCCGGAGCACGTGCATCTGATGGTCTCGGAACCAAAGCGGGGAATGCTAAACCGCGTTATTCAAGCTCTGAAAACTTCTATTTCAAAGCAATCCGATCAGCGGCCCTTCTGGTTGCCGCGCTATTACGATTTCAATGTTCACTCGGAAGAGAAGCGTGTCGAAAAGCTCAGATACATGCACCGCAACCCGGTCACGATGGGTTTGGTGGCGCGTCCCGAAGATTGGAAATGGTCCAGTTTCCGGCATTACCTAACCGGAGAGGTGGGAACTGTCGAGATCGAGTCGTTTTGGGCGGCGGGAAAACGAACTGGGTTGACAATGCCAGTAAGAAAAATACCTCACTAGCACGAACCCACCCTAGCCGCAAAAACATGAACGCGGCGAGGGTGGGGCACCCACTTTGTCTACAGAATGGAGGAGTACCTATGAGCACGGCAAAGCTAATCTATACGGGCATCCGCTACCTGAGTGTGGGCGATGAAGAGGAAGTGCCGTTGGGCGACGGGCTATCTTTACTGAAACCGAATGAATCTCTGATTTCTGACGACGACCGTTCTTTAATGAATCAGCTTCAATTCGAGGATGCTGGGAAGGTCAGCCGCTACCTTGTACTTCGGTACGACGTACCAATGCTGCCTTCTGAGAGAATGGATGCCATTGAGAAGGCTGAGGTAACCTTCCGAAGTGGATTGTCAGCTTTCCAAATCATTAAGCCGGTTGAAACTCTCGGATTGATTTTTCGCGGGGAAGACTTGCATCGATCAATCAATGTGGAACAAGTCGAGTATCGACACCCCACGGATGCTGGGGAGTGGGCTAGGTTGAAGCGGCTTGATATAAAACTGCTTCCTCAAGTCATAGCAATGATTCCGAGAGTCCGAGCAGTGCTTGAGGGTACGAGCGCCGAATTGAAGAATGCGGTCACCTTGCTCCAGTTGGGACTGGAGAATTACCATCCGCTAGTCGCAGGGATGCTATGGGTGATGGGGATGGAAGCCATCTTCGATAGTGCTAATCGTAATGACTTTAGAAACAAATTGTGTGCTTGTCTGGGTCCAAACACTCTAGCCTTCCCAGATTGGAATGATCTAACAGGGCCACTTCCGTATGTTGTGAAGGACATTGCAGTGGACCTGTATATGCTCCAAAATAAACTCGCTCATGGCGTCGATCTGCGGAAAGCCGCAACCGATAGAACCAGCCCAGTGGACCTTCTTAAGACTGTCAAGATACATCCAGATTTAGAAGATACGACCTATGCACTACTGCTCAGTCAGGCAGCTTGTTTTCTGCTCTGTCAGGTAATTCAAAAGACAATTTAGGCGTAAAGCTGGGTGCCCCGCCCTCGCCGCGTTCTTGTTGTTGCGGCTAGGGCGGGATAGCACGAATCTCAACCATTCATATGTTGAAAGGGCACGGCTTTAACCTCCCCAACCCCACCCCCTACAATAATGACGGAAGCACCACGAGGAAAACCATGCCGCTCTCCGGAGAAGCCATTCGCCGGGTGCCACCTCGAATCCGCCATTGCTTTTAGCCGCTACCCTGATGCATTCTTGAACCTCATCTTGAACTTGCAGGAGGACGGTGCTATGCTCTAGGTGTGACTTAAATGTCACACGCTGGGGCGGCCCGTGAACGCGCTTGGAAGCCACTCCACGAGAGATTCTGGTCTGCCAGGATAAAACCGGACGAGAACCGTTCACCGAATGGTTGAAAGGCCTCGACCTGCAAACCAGAGCCAGAGTCCGCGTCCGCATCGACCGCCTTGAGGAGGGACTCTTTGGCGATGTCGAACCGGTGGGCGAAGGCGTTTCGGAGTTGAGAATGGATTTCGGCCCCGGCTATCGCGTGTATTTTGGGCAGGCGGGCCTTGTGGTGCATCTGCTTCTTGGCGGCTCCAAACAAAGCCAGCAGAAGGATATTCGCCAGGCGAAGAAGTTGTGGAGGGCACATGACTATCAAGACTAGCTCCTACCGCCAATCTCTTTTGACAGCACTGCTGGACCCGGTCGAGGCCTCTGCCTACCTCAATGCCGCTCTGGAAGATTCTCCGGAAGCCTTCCTCAAAGCCCTGAAGAATGTCGCCCAGGCCCGCCAAATGGCCAAAGTCGCCAAGGATGCCGGTGTGCAGAGAGAAACTCTCTATCGCTCCCTATCCGAACAAGGGAATCCCACCTTCGAGACGCTCTCCTCCGTTCTCGGCGCATTGGGAATGAAACTCTCGATTGCTCCCGACGATTCCGAGGAGTCATTGAGCCTCACCGGCGCAGCAAAATAAGCCGACCAGGCGAGAACTTGTGGAAGATACGATTCTCCCGCCATCCCCTGCTCAAATACAATAAAAGACGGAAGCACCACGAGGAAAACCATGCCGCTCTCCGGAGAAGCCATTCGCCTGATGAACTACATTGACGACGTTGCCGTCACCCTGCGCCGCATTCTGGCCACCATCCCCATCCTCACCCCCGAGGAGCGCGCCCGCGTCGCCAAACACCTGCTCAACACCCACCCCAGCGCGCAGGACGTGGCCGAGGCCCTGGTCGGCCGCCGGTAATTGATTTGCCCCCGACAGTCGCCATCATCGGAGCAGGCCCGCTCGGCCGCTGGCTGGCCCTCTCCGCCGCTCGCGCCGGATTCCGCGTCCTGCTCGAAGACGTGATGCCCGCCAATCTCCACCACGCCCAGGAGGCCCTTCGCCAGCAACTCAGTCCGGAAGATTCAGGGCAGAATATGAATCGCGCAGAATCGGCAGGAGCTTTCCAGACTGCGGATCAATCTAGCTTTGTATCAGGGCACGACTTTAGTCGTGCCGCAAATACTGCAAAATCGACGCGGGCTTTAGCCCCTGAGGGACATGTCTCCTTCGTCTCCACCATCGAGGAAGCCGTCCGCAACGCCGACCTGGTCATCGATTGCGTCCCCGACGAGCTCGAATCCAAGCTGGAAATTCTCTGGCTCCTCGACCGCATGGCCCCGCCGCGCGCGGTTCTCGCCACCCCCACCATGCGCCTCTCCATCACCGACCTGGCCAGCTGCACCTACCGTCCCGCCAAGTGCATCGCCATCGCCGCCGAAGCTGCCGCCCTCACCGGCAAATCCGAAGCCGCCAACCTCGACGCCGGTGCCGCCAACCCCCAAGCCGGAACCACTCCCGAGATCCTTCTCCGCACCACCACCCAGACCGCTCCGGAGACCGTACTCCTCCTCGACCACTTCTGGCGTCAACTAGGCCTCACCCCAGTTTTCGCCCTTGATCCCGCCGAGAAGCCGTCCACTTGACACCATTTCCGCTTCCCAAATAGCCCAATTTTGCGCAAAAAACCTCTACTTCGAAGTAGAGGTTCTTTTTCACGTTTTCTGCACGAATCTTTGCCCCTTGTTCCCTATTTCCTGCCGGGGTCCCCAGCGAGCGATTTTTGCTCGATGGGGTGGCTAGTCCCTGTTCCCTGTCCTTCCAGCACTTGCTCGTAATATTTCACGTATTGCGGTACCACCAGCGACGAGCAGAAGCGTTTCTGCGCCGTCTTCCGCCCCGCCTCGCGCATGGCCTCCATCCGCGCCCTATCCTTCAGCAGGCTTACCGCTCCCGCAGCCATATCATCCACATTTCCAACGGGATACAGCAACCCCGTCACCCCGTCGTCGATCAGCTCCGGCACCCCGCCCACTAGCGTAGCGATGGATGGAACCTTGCACGCCATGGCCTCCAGCGCCGCCAGCCCAAACGACTCCAACTCGCTCGGCATCACCATCAGATCGGCCAGCGGAAGCAGCTCGTTCACCCGCTCCTGCTTGCCCATAAAGTGAACCTTTTCATTGATTTTCAGGTCATGCGCCAGCCACTCCGCCGCCGACCGCTCCGGCCCGTCGCCCACCAGATACAGTTGCGCCGGAAGCTCTCGTGCCACCAACGCAAAGACCTTCACTACATCTACCACCCGTTTAACCGGCCTAAAATTAGAGAGATGCATCAGGATCGCCTCTCCCGGCGCGGCCAGCTTCCTGCGCGCCTCCGCCCTCGCCTTCTCATCCTTGATGGGCACATATTCGTCGCAGTTCACAAAGTTCGAGACCACTTCGATGGGCCCCGTGATGCCAAAGTGTTTGACCGTTTCCGCCTTTAGATAGTTAGAGATGCAGGTAACCCCATCGCTCTCCTGAATGGCGTATCGGGTGATCGGCAGGTAGCTGCGGTCCAGCCCCACCAGCGTGATGTCCGTGCCGTGCAGAGTAGTCACAAAAGGCAGCCTTCGCCCGCGTGTGGCCAGCATCTGCCGCGCCAGCAGAGCGCTCACCGAGTGGGGAATGGCGTAGTGCACGTGCAACAGATCAAGATCATAATATTCAGCAACTTCCGCCATATGCGAGGCCAGCGCCAGGTCGTAGGGCGGGAACTCGAATAGCGGATAACTGGAGACCGGAACCTCGTGATAAAGAATGCCGTTATCCCGCCCGCTCAACCTGAACGGCTGCGAATACGAAATAAAGTGCACCTCGTGGCCTCGCGCCGCCAATTCGATGCCCAGCTCCGTGGCCACCACGCCCGAGCCGCCGTAGGTGGGATAACACGTAATGCCAATGCGCATATACCCTTCTCTTTGCCTGTGGATAGAGATCCTCGAAGATAGATGCGGCTTGAAGCTGTTAAGGTTCTCAATTCTGCTTTACAGGCCCTAGTAGATACCCGGTATCAGCCGTTTTGTTTGTTCACTGTATGCAGCATACTGCGTACCAAACGCCTCATTCAAAGCTGCTTCCTCCACGTGAATTCTATAGAGCACGGCGGCGATTGTGGGCAGCAGCACCACTGCTGCAGCCAGCCAATTCCGCTCGTGCAGCGCGATGGCCACAAACACCATCAATAATCCCGAGTAGGACGGGTGACGGAGATAGCGATACAGACCAGATTGATAGATCATCTGCTCGTGACGGATCGCCACATTGGCGCTGAAGGCCTTACCCAGGGAGAGAATCGCTATCCAGCGCAGCATTACGCCCGCGACGATCACAAAGATCGCGGCAAGTTTCAGCCAATACGCTCCGTTCATGATTCTTCCGACAGTCATGTGGCCAATGAACTCCGCCGCGGTGATTGCGGAGATGATGGTCGCCCACATCACCAGCATTGAGCCACGGTCCTGTACTTTCCCACCGCTCCGGCTGGTGCGCTTGATTACAGCAAGTACGATCTCCGAGGCCGTCCAGCCATAAAGCAGAATATGCCACAACAAAGAGAGGTCCAATGTACCTCCTGGTTTCAGCGCTTTGCGAAGATGTAGCCTTTATCTTGAGACGCGGCAAGGGTTGCGTTCGATGCGCTTATGTTACGAAACTTACGGATGCCGGGTCTCCTCCGGCGCAAGCTGGGCAAAGCTGATGAACTCGACTCTATCCTGGGGAGCGATTGCCAGCAGGAGTTTTCGCTCGATCTCCCGCGAGGCACGCAGCCGCGTCCGCACCCTGGCAAGGTCTGTGTCATTGTAGCCGGGATGTGTGACCAGCTCCCACGTACCCTCGGGCAGATTCCGGAGCAGGGAACTAACTGTTGTCGAATCAAGGGATCCCGTCGCCAGCACGCCGATTGCGCCGTCCGTGGTCGTAAAGCCCTCTTTCGCCACAATACGCCGGAAAGTGGGCTCCAGCAGCCGCAGCATCCGCATCTGTGCCCGCCTCAGCCACGGCGCCCCGTGAGTAGCGCGCAAACTCCACTCCGGCTCAAATGGATTGCGTACCGCGCGAATCCCCGCAGCCCGTGCTGCGCGCAACACCGGCCTGAGCACAGTAGGAAACACATGTACGTGTTTGTGTGTGTCGATGTGTGTGAGCCGAACGCCCCTGGATTGCAGCAGCGAAATCTGCGCAGCAGTCTCGGCTTCAATCTCGGAAGAACGGATGCGCCTCGTGTGCAACCGTCTGAGAAACGCGCTCGGCGTCGGATAAAAGCGGCCCGTGCGCTGATCTACAAGAGTGGGAAGGTTTTGCGCGTGCAGCACAGGCTCCCCATTCACCAGCACAACGTGGCAACCGACTCCCAGCGAAGGATTGTCGAGAGCCAGCTCTATGGCCTCATCAGTTGCAGCAGCCCGCGCCATCAGCGAAGCGCTGGTCAGTACTCCAGCCCGGTGCAGCTCGATAATGGCGCGGTTGACTCCGGCGGTCAGCCCAAAGTCGTCGGCATTGAGGATGAGACGGCCCACGGGCTGAGTGTATCAACAGCGCCGCCGGCCGCATCACACGTGCGCTGCTATGATGAGAACAGGCTGCAATGGTCTTTCCAGCCCGCGCGGGCGGTTAGCTCAGTTGGTTAGAGCGCCTGCCTTACAAGCAGGAAGTCCGGGGTTCGAGTCCCTGACCGCCCACCATGCACTCTCCGCCTCACTCCGCCGCCGAGAAATATTCCTTTGCCGCGGCAATTGTTGTGGCGACCTCATCCTTGCCGTGCGCCGTGCTCAAAAAGGCCGCTTCAAATTGCGAAGGCGGCAGCCATACGCCGGCGTTCAACATCGCATTGTGGAAGCGGCCGAATGCGGCCGTGTCGCTCAGCGTGGCCTGAGAGTAGTTCGTGACTGGCGCAGATGAAAAAAACCAGGTCCACATAGAGCCAACACGATTAAGTGTAAGCGCAACGCCGGCACGTGCGGCTTCGGCAGCCACTCCCTCGGCGACAGCTTTTGTGGTAGCTTCAAGCTGCGGATAAACCTCGCGCGAGTGTTCCTGCAAATAACCGATCGTGGCAATGCCGGCGGCCATGGCCAGCGGATTACCGCTGAGGGTTCCGGCTTGATAGACCGGCCCCAGAGGCGCTAAAAGATCCACGAAGCGGCGCTTGCCGCCAAAGACGCCCACGGGCAGGCCGCCGCCGACGATTTTGCCCAGAGTCACGAGGTCCGCGTCGATGCCGTAGAGTTCGAGCGCTCCGCCAAGGGCCACGCGAAAGCCGGTCATCACCTCATCTGCGATGAGCAGCGCCCCTTCGCGCGCAGTGATCGCGCGCAGTCCAGCCAGGTAGCCGGGAGTAGGCGCGATGCAACCGGAGTTGCCTACGACCGGCTCCAGAATCACGGCGGCAATTGCTCTGGGATGCGCGGCAAATGCAGCTTCAACAGCGGCGAGGTCGTTGTAAGGCAGGGCCAGCGTGAGGTGGGCAATCTCTTTCGGCACACCGGCCGAGCCGGGGATTCCAAAGGTCGCTACACCCGAGCCGGCCTTCACCAGCAACCCGTCAGCGTGGCCGTGATAGCAGCCCTCGAATTTGATGATGATTTTACGGCCGGTGGCGGCGCGGGCCAGGCGGACGGCGCTCATTGTGGCTTCGGTGCCTGAACTGACGAAGCGCAGCTTCTCGATAGCCGGATAACAGGCGACGATGCGCTCGGCCAGATCCGCCTCCGCGGCCGTGGAGGCGCCAAAGCTCGCCGATTTGCGTGCAGCGCGTTCAATGGCTTCGACCACCGGCGGAAAAGCGTGACCCAGAATCATCGGTCCCCAGGAGCCAAAGTAGTCGATGTAGCGGTTACCGTCGGCATCGGTGAGCCAGGCGCCCTCGGCGCGCTCCACAAACGGCGGTGAGCCGCCCACCGCGCGAAAGGCCCGCACCGGAGAGTTCACGCCGCCGGGAAAGAAGCGTGCGGCGCGCTGTTGCAGGGCGTGAGAACGAGTGCGGCTGGGAGGTGTAATCCGGGAACTCATGGTGGGTTCAGTATAGATGGAGAGGTCTTCCCGAATCAGCCGAACTGAATCTTATGGTTCTGTGGCCGCATCAGGTTGATGATGAACAACCTTGCAGAACTCGGTAGCAGGCTTCTAGTCATCTACGATGGTCAATGCGGATTGTGTTACCGAGCGGTTCGCTGGCTGCTCCGGAGCGACCGGCGAGATCGGCTGCGGTTTGCTGCAGCCGAGTCGGCGAAGGTAGCCGGGCTGCTGGCGAGGTTGGGAATCAGCTTGCCGGATGTGAAATTCGGCCCTGCAACGATCCTGGTTGTCCGCAATTTCAACCACCCTGCGGAGCAAGTCCTGGTGCGGTCGGAGGCGATTTTGGCGCTGTTAGCCGAGCTGCCGCACCCCTGGCCCACGGTCGAAACCGTTCTCAGTTGGGTTCCACGCCCCGTGCGCGATCTGGTCTACCGGCTGATCGCACGTTGGCGGTACCGCATCTGGGGGCAGCTGGAATGCTGCCCCATGCCTACGGCTGGGGATCAGGCTAGGTTTCTGTAGAGTTCCGACTCTGGCCGCTGCGGCATTGACGGTACAATCGAATCACTGTCAACAGAAGAATTCCGATCGCGAGTCCAAAGACTCCTCCGCGCAGAAAATCGTCCCAATTCTGCCCGTCGTGTGAGGCAGTGTGAATAATCCTCGGCCAAAGAATTCCTATCACCAAAAACATCATGGCAATGGGAAGTATGACGATGGGGTTATTCCGCCGATTGAGGCACATAGCTTTGTGTCTCCTTTCAAGGTGATTCAATGAAGCGGGTTCAGGATTATTGCGTATTCTCTTTACGGCCGTTGCGGCGGGCAAGCCAAAGCGCGAAAAAGTTAAATACGATCGAGAGGGCGAGCAGCAAGCCGGAAAATCCATGCTGCAAATTCCGCTCAATGCTGCCGGAGGGATGAACGAATCTCTCTAACAGAATGCCTGCGGCCAAAGAGAGGCTGCCAATAAAGATGAACAGATTGGATTTGCTGCCGAGGCGACGATGTGGGATGCACATGAACATTCTCCTTTCAGTTGTCAGTCGTTGAAGCGGTACCAAGCAAACATGGACATCTTGATGACCACAAAGGTTAGCGCGATGGAAAGCAGGTCCCAACTCCAGATGTGATTGAAGATAAAGCGGTAGTACCAGAGGCAAATGGCCAAGCAGGCGCAAATGATTCCGGCGATGCTGCTGGCGCGGCGGCGATGCTCCAGGAAGCGCTCATCGACGAATGCGCGGAGGATAGGGATTCTACTGAGAATCGGATGGGTCATGGTTTGTTCTCCAGTTGGAAAATCTGGTCGGTGGGACATGCGAATATCTGTGCGAATTTGAGCGCCAGTTCAAGGCTGGGCACATAACGGTTGCGTTCGATGGAGTTGATGCTCTGGCGAGAGACTCCGGCGGCTTGGGCAAGCTGCTCCTGCGTCCATCCGCGGGTAGCGCGGAGTTCTTTCACGGAATTCGAAATAGTGGGCGCCATGTAAAGTCAGCTTTCCATTTCAGAGTAGAATGAGTCGGGATATTTGTCAAGCCGACTTTCCATTTTCTTTCTTTTGGTTCAGAACCCGGCAGGAATCCGGGATGCGGGATTTTTTACTCTAAATGCTGCTAAAATTGACATTCCCGGCCAGCCGCGCCGCAAGAGAAATCTTCCTTAGAAAGCTCTCACCGTGTCCGACGAATTCAAGCCCAAATCCGCAACCTACGCCGACACCGGCGTGGATTTCCTCTCTGAAAATCACGTCCAGGAGCGTCTCGCCTATCTGGCGCAGAAGACCTTTAATCGCAACGTGTTAGGCGAAACAGGCAGCTTCGGCTCGCTCTTCCGGCTCGATCTGCAGCGCTGGAAGAACCCCATCCTGGTCAGCTCGACCAACGGTGTGGGTGCCAAGCTGAAGGTGGCCTTCGAGCTGGGGATGCACCGCACGATTGGCGCTGATCTGGTGAACCACTGCGTCAATGACATCGCCGTGCAGGGCGCCACACCCTTGTTTTTCATGGATTACATGGCCAGCAGCAAGCTGGTTCCGGAGGTGGCCGAAAGCGTGGTAAGCGGGCTGGCCGATGCCTGCAAATCCTGTGGTTGCGTCCTGATCGGCGGCGAGACGTCGCAAATGCCGGGCTTTTATGCCGATGGGGAATACGATCTGGCAGGCTTTATTGTGGGCGCGGTGGACCGGGACAAAATGGTGACCGGCGCGGGGATCAAGGCGGGAGACGTTCTGGTCGGACTGCCCTCCACCGGCCTGCATACCAATGGTTATTCATTGGCCCACAAGCTGCTCTTCGAGGTGGCCGGTTACAAGCTATCGCAGTATGTGACGGCCATCAAGGAAAAGGCCGGCGCGGCGCTGATGAAGACTCATCGCAGCTACCTTTCCGTGACTCAGAAGCTGGTGACGGCAGGGCTGACGACGGGCATGGCGCACATCACCGCAGGCGGCATCTCAGAAAACCTGCCCCGCATCCTGCCCAAGAACACAGGGGCGCAGATCGAAATCGGCTCCTGGCCGGTGATGCCGATCTTTGAGCATCTGCGCGATCTGGGCCAGCTGTCGCAAGATGAGATGATGCGCACCTTCAACATGGGCCTTGGGCTGATTGTGGCTATTCCGGCGGATAAATTCACGCGCGCGAAAAACCTGCTGGACCGGGCAGAAGAGAAGTTCTATGTCGTGGGCCGCGTGGTGAAGGGCGAGCGCCGGGTGCAATACACCTAGGTGCCGGTTGTTCGAGTATTTCTGTCTTGTTGTTCTCTAAACCCTTCTATATTGTCAAGTGGCTAAGGTCATTACTTTTTTGTAAGTCTATGGTCAATAAGCTACAGAAGTCTTTTCTATTCTTGCCGAATATATACGTAAGAGTGCCTAGGCTTATAGGTAGCCAGACAAGAGACGGAAGTGCCGAGCCCGGCGAATGTGGTCGCCCTCCCCTCAGCGGATGGGTTCCGGGGCGCGGGGCCATCTCGAGTCTGCACCATAGCGGCTCTCCGCCGCGGGCCTGAGCCGCAACCACGGTGGCGCTCAAATACGGGGAGATGCGACATATCGAGACCAATGGCTGGCCCGCAAGGGCGCTCGCTGCTGGTCTCGATTTTTTATTGCGTGGAAGCAGGTTAGAGCGGTTCTCCAGCAACTGGGTACTGCTATAGCTTCTCCGCGCCTCCAAATCTTTCAATAACCAAGGCGGCTGCGGCCGCCTTTTTCTTTGTCAGGAGTTTTTCGCATGAATCCCATTTCGAATATCTGGAATCACCCCAAGACCTCGGCGGCCGGAGTGTTGATAGCGGTCGCCACCATCGCCGGCGTGCTTTCGCAGCAGGGCATCACGCTGGGCAACGTGGGCTCCGGCACAGTCATTGCACTCGTCTCCGGCCTCGCTACGGCTCTGCTGGGACTGCTGGCGCGCGATCCCGTCACTTCCGGAGTATCTTCAGGCAACCCCACCGCCAAGCTGGGCGCATGGGCGCTGATCGCCCTGTTGCTGCAAATTCCGTTTGTAAGCGGTTGCTCGGGAAAAACCGTGGCGCAGGATATTGTGAACTGGACGCCGGCGCTGCAATCGGCCGTGGCCACGTTAGACTCGACGGCGGCGCTACTCGATCCTGCCGCCGCGCCGATCTTTGCTGCGGCAACCTCCGGTTTCGATGCCGCCTCTAACCTGCTCGTCGCCCAGGCCAAGGCGTACCTGGCCAATCCGACAGCCGGCGTGCTGGCGCAACTGCAGGCAGCCGTTGTGGCCTTTCAGCAGCAGGTGAACGCCTCGCTGCTTCAGGCAACCAGGATCACAAATCAGAACAGCCAGAAGCTCATCCTGAACGCGATCAACGCCGTGGGAACAGTTGTACTGGCCATTCTTGCTCTGGTGCAGTCGGTTTCAAGCAAGATAGCTGTGGCGCGGATGGCTGCTCAATCGACCATCAAGCTGGCCGAGGTACGGCCTTACATCGATGAAGACAAGGCTGTTGCGACGGTAGCCAGCCACTATGGCGAGCCGGTCGAGCTGGCGCGTGTCCAGGTGGGGCAGGCAGAACAGAACATTGCGCAGGCAGGCTTTTAACAAGGGATAAGCAAACGGCGGCCTCAGCGCGGCCAGAGAGCGGAAATTGCAATCTGGCCGCGTTCCACATGCGGATATCCTCCTCTCGCGATGTGATCCGAGTCACGGAGCCGGCGTCCCTTTATGAATACCCTTGGAAGGAAGGCGCAGGTGCTACAGCGGTTCTCCAATTGCTTTACCCCGAAACCGCAACCGCTGAGTGGCTTTTTCCTCAAGAAAAAGCCACCTTGCACAGCGTCTGCAAGTGCACATGAATTGGAGAACCGCTCTAAAAGCGCCCACACAACCAAGGAGTTTCATCATGGCTTACGTTATTACCGATGCGTGCGTCAAGGATTTTGTTTGCGCGGCCGAGTGCGCCACTGCCGCCATCATGCCCGCCTCAGCCGACGATCCGGCCGCCGCCGGTGTCTCCCAGTTGTTCATCAATCCCGATGAGTGCATCGACTGCGGCAACTGCGCATCGATCTGCGCGCAGAATGCAATCTTTTCCAGCGACGATCTGCCGGCGGATAAGGCGCAATTTGCCGCAAAGAACAAAGCCTATTTCAACTAGGGAATTTTCAGACAATTGGATGACTTGCAGCCTGCGGGCTCAGTGTTCGCATGAGCCCCCGCTTGTTTGATGCGGCATGAAGAAAAGCGACAGGGCTCGCGCCGCCTCACTCATCTGAGAGAATAGTAGGAGTGATTCGCGCGTCACAACCTAACCTCCGGCGGGCGGCGATGCCGGCAATTCTCGCGGCCCTGGCGCTGTCAGGCGTGCAGGCTCTGCGCGCGCAGGGACCTAACCCCACATCCACCGCCAGCCCCTTCTTTGGCAGCGTGACCGCGCGGCCGGTCAGCGATGAGCCCCTCAGGCTCTCGCTGGACGAGGCCATCGCTCTAGGCCTCAAGAACAATCTTGGCCTGAAGGAAGCCGAAAACAGCGAACAATACCTCCATGGGCAGAAGAACGAGGTGCTGCAGAACTTTCTCCCCACCATCATGCTGACCGGCGACCGCGGCGTCCATCAGCAAAACCTGGTTGCGATGGGTTTCGGCCCCGACACAGTCAAGGAGTTCATGTTGCTCTTTCCCGGCGGTGTTCTGCCACCGGGTTTCTCTGAGATCACCCGCGACGACCTGACCGAGGGCAAAATTCAATATGGCCAGATGCTGTTCTCCGGCCCGGTCATCTCTGCATGGAAGGCGGTCGGGGCGGCGGAACGCGCTGCTCACTTCGCCAGAATGTCGGCGCGCGAAGAGGTGGTCCAGCAGGTGGCCACGGCTTACCTGCACGCCATTGCTGCCTCCAGCGAGGTGGACAACGCCCGGGCTCAGGTGGCGACCGGCGAGCTGCTGGTGCGTCACGTTCACGAGGCTCATGTGGCTGGCGTCGTAGCCAATCTCGACGAGCTACGAGCCCGCGTCCAGCTTCAGGCCGAACAGCAGGCGCTCATCGCCGCCCAGAACGCACTGGAAAAAGACCTCATATTGCTCAAGCGCGAAATCGGCATCGATCCCGGACAGAAGATTACGCTCACTGACCCGGCCCCCTACAGCGATCTGGCCTCGCAGACCCCCGAAGAAGTTCTCGCCATCGCCTACAAAAATCGCCAGGACTATCAGACCCTGCAAAATCAAGTGGTCGAGGTCAAGGCCATCCATGCTGCCTATCGCAGCCAGCGGCTGCCCAGCCTCAGCTTCGGCGGCTACTACGGTGTCAGCCAGGTGGGCGGCGCCGGCTCGCACGGAAACTTCGTTGCCCAGGGCACGCTCAACTTTCCGCTTTTCCGCGAGGCTAAACTGCGCGGCGACACGGATGTGGCCCAGGCGCAGTTGGACGCCGTCAACGCGCAACTCGCCGACCTGCGCGGCAAAATCGACCAGCAAGTCCGCTCGGCTCTGCTTGACGTCGGTGCGAGTGCCAAACTCGTCGAAGTCGCCCGCTCCAACGTCGACCTCGCCACCCGCGCCCTCGCCGACGAAACCGATCGCGTGAACGCGGGCGTGGACGACAACCTGCCCCTGGTCACCGCGCAGGCCGCTTTGGCCTCCGCTGAGAGCAACCTGGTCGAAAGCCTCTATCGCTACAATGTGTCGAAGCTGGCGCTGGCTCGCGCCGCCGGGGTCATCGAATCGCAATATCGGGCTTATCTGGGCAGATAGGCGCGCAACCGGCTCAAAAGTGCCTCGTGCCCATCAAGTAACTCCGCTTTGACTCATTCCCTGATTCTGTGGCGTAAGGTAAAGAGCAGAGGTTTCCCCCGCGCATGCCCAGGCAACTCCAGATCAAATATTACGTGGAACCGGACCCAGCGGCCCTGGCGCGCCATGCGGCGCAATACTTTGTCGAAATGGCCGGCGAAGCCGTCGAGAGGCATGGCCGCGCGCGGGTCGCCCTCAGTGGTGGGGCCACGCCCAAGGCTGCCTTCGAGCTTCTCGCCGACCCCGCGCAGCCGTGGCGCAATCGGATGCCCTGGCAGGCGCTCGACCTCTATTGGGTCGACGAACGCTCGGTTCCGCCGGACCACGCAGACAGCAACTACCGCATGACCCGCGAGGCGCTGCTGGACCACGTGCCGTTGCGCCCCGAGCAGATTCACCGCATCGAAGGAGAACTCGAACCCCAAGCTGCCGCGGCGCGCTACGAGTCGGAGCTGCGTAATAGCTTTCGTCTGGAAGGCGCCGAGATCCCGCGCTTCGACCTGGTGGCCTTGGGGCTCGGCAGCGACGGCCATACTGCCTCGCTCTTTCCGCACACCGAGGCGCTCAACGAAATGAGCAGCCTGGTCGCCGCCAACTTCGTGCCGCAGAAAGACGCTTGGCGCATCACTCTCACCTGGCCGGTCATCAACCACGCACGTTCAATCTTTTTCCTCGTTTCCGGCGAAGATAAGGCCGCTGTCTTGCGAGAAGTCCTGACCGGGCCGCGCGATCCGGAACGCCTGCCCAGCCAATTGATATGGCCCTCCAGCGGTATACTTACATTCATATTGGATAAGGCAGCAGCCGCTCTTTTACCCGCGACTAACGGGGAAAGCAGCGGAGTTTTAGAGAGGGAACAATGATTCTGGCAGGAGATGTGGGCGGCACCAAGGTTCACCTGGCGCTGTATGACTTTGTCGAAGGAAAACCGGTACCCTCTCGCGAAGAGCGGTATGCGGCCAAAAATTACTCTGGCCTTGAAGAGATCGTCCGGGAGTTTCTGGGCGCGCACAAGGTGACCGCGGCCTGTTTCGGCGTGCCCGGCCCGGTGCGCGACGGCCGCCTGCGCCTCACCAACCTTCCCTGGACGCTGGACAGCCGCGAGCTGTCGGACAGCCTCGGCATCACATATGTATTTCTCATCAACGATCTCGAAGCCTACGGCTACGGCGTCGCCGAACTCTCTGCCGAGCAGATCTACACCCTCAGCGAGGGCGACCCCAGCCAGATCGGCAATCGCGCCCTGATCGCTGCCGGGACCGGCCTGGGCGAAGGGCTTCTCATTTGGAACGGCCGCATCCACATTCCCTATCCCTCCGAAGGCGGCCACGCCGACTACGCTCCGCGCAACGAAGACGAGATCGATCTGTTGCGTTTCCTCAAACAGAAGTACAACGGGCGCATCAGCCAGGAGCGCGTAGTTAGCGGCCCCGGCCTGACCAACGTCTACGAATTTCTGCGCGAGGTGCGCGGCATCGACGAGCCGGCCTGGCTGGCCAAGCGCATGGCCGCTGAAGACCCCAATGCCGTCATTACCGAACTGGCTATGGCCGCCAAAAGCGAAATCTGCGAAATGGCTCTGGACATGTTCGTCTCCGCCTATGGCGCTGAGACCGGCAACCTGGCTCTCAAGCTGCTCTCCGTGGGCGGCGTCTACGTCGGCGGCGGCATCGCCCCGCGCATTCTCGACAAGCTCAAGGACGGCACCTTCATGAAGGCCTTCACTGACAAGGGCCGCCTCAGCCAGTTGCTGGTGAATATGCCTGTGCGCGTGATTCTCGAGCCCCGCGCAGCCCTGCTCGGTGCAGCCGCCTACGCCGAAGCCCGCGCCGCCGAAATCAGCGGTATCTCCCCGCGCGCCGCCTCGGTCAAGTTTTAGGGAACTTTTGATTAAGCCGATGTTTTGAAAGGGCACGGCTTCAGCCGTGCCGTAAGCGCAAAAAATATACGTTGGGCTTTAGCCCCTGAGGGAATATCCGGCGTGGATTTAGCCTGAAATCAGAGGTTCCCTAATACCCCAGTGTATAAATCACATTGACCGTCGTCTCCACCTCCACCGGCTCACCGTTCAACAGATAGGGCTTGTACTCCCATTGAGAGACAGCCTCCACCGCCGAGTCGGATAGCAAAGGCGAAGGGGACAAAATTACATGCAAATCGTGGATTTTTCCATTCTCGCCGATAGTGCCTTGTAAAACCACAGTACCTGAGATGCCAGCATACTTGGCGCCCAAGGGATAGATAGGCGTTTGTTTCTTGATCAGCATACCCGCCATAACTGATGAACCAATCCTTAACTTATTGTGATTTATGACTGTAGCATCCGGAGGGGGCGTAAACGCCGGATCGGATGGAGAAAGAGAGTCAATTGTATCCACCAGTGCGGAGAGCAATTTGCGTTCTCCAGAATTAATAAGGTAATTAACAAGAATCTCGCGAGCCAGATACCTGTTCTGAACCTTGACGATATGGTTAAATTCCGTGATTGCCGAGCCAAAGTCGTAGGCAAAGCGCAATACTGGTAATTGCTGATCAAAACAGAATGTACCGAATGGCGCAGGTTGAATCTTCCCGAGCTGCGTCATTAGCGGAGTTATTGTGATGCATGGAACTTTGACTTTCCCCAATGAGAGAGTCTTGATGTCCAGGCGGTACTTGTCGAGGGCCAGAGTGGTAGCGGTCGGCAACGGCGAAACAAAATCAGAGCGGAGTTTATCTTCGAAATAGCCGAGCTGCTCGCCTGTTTCCTTATGTGCATAATTCCCGTCAGCAGTATGCCATTCAGTGTGAGTTGCGCTGGACCGTGTCCAGGTGCTGCGATAGACCTGCGGTGATGCCCACCAGTATTCATAAGTCCCCTGTTCACTGGGCTTGCCCTGTTCGTCGTAGAGCTGGTAGGTAGCCTTCAGATGCCAGGGCTTCAATTCCGGCGAAGTGAAGTCATAGAAGGGAGCGGCAGCCGCGAAGATTTCGCGAGGGTCTGTCGGCAGACCCGATCCGGCGTTGGCCGCCGTCTGGGCGAATCCCGGTAGCACAACCGCCAGATACAGAGCGCAAAAATATGGCAAACGCATGATGCCGATAGGGTATCACCGGAGTCATCATTCCTGGACAGCTACTCTTTGCAGATAATTACCCTCCATCGGCGCACAATCAAAGCATGAACAAGGACCACAGGCGCGGGCAGTTACTGTTAGGCATGTCCCCGGTCCGTACCACCAGGGACCCCCACCCCCACCCCCCCCTATACCCCCCGGGGGTATGAATTTTCCTAAAAACTTTGCAGATTATTTGTAAGCTCTTTGAAATCAATGCCTGTGGAAAATTTTCAGCCCCAAATTCTCCCACATGGTGAGATTTGGCCTCTGAAAATCACCGGAAAAATCTGGTTTTAACCCCAAAAACGGCCCCGAACATCGTTCTAAAGCCGTTCAAGTCTGCACGAGACTGTTCTCTCTAAACCAGTGTCTCTTGAGCCACAGCGAGACCTGTACCAACAGAATCAGCGCCGGAACCTCGACCAGAGGGCCGATGACGGCAGCAAAGGCCGCGCCGGAGTTGAGTCCGAAGACAGCGACCGCAACCGCGATGGCCAGCTCGAAGTTATTGCTGGCCGCGGTGAACGAAAGCGTGGCCGTCTTCGAGTAATCCGCGCCCACTTCGCGGCCCATCCAAAAGCTGACGAAGAACATGACAACAAAATAGATGAGCAGCGGCACGGCGATACGCAGCACGTCGAGTGGGAGCTGGACAATCAAATTCCCTTTTAAGCTGAACATCACCACGATGGTGAAGAGCAGCGCTGTCAGCGTCAGCGGACTGATGGCTGGCACAAATCGTGTCTGGTACCAAACGCGGCCTTTAGCACGCACCAATGCAAAGCGGGTCAACATTCCGGCCAGAAACGGAATGCCGAGATAGATGAAGACGCTCTGCGCGATTTGGCTCATGCGAATGTCGACCACAACACTTTTCAGCCCAACCAGCGGCGGCAGTACGGCCAGAAAGAACCATGCGTAGACGCTGTAGAAGAGCACCTGAAAGACGCTGTTGAAGGCAACCAGGCCCGCGGCGTAATCGGTGTCTCCCTTCGCCAGCTCATTCCACACAATCACCATGGCGATGCAACGGGCGAGACCTATCAGAATCAGCCCGGTCCGGTACTCCGGATAGCCGCGCAGAAAGATTACCGCCAGCGCAAACATCAGCACGGGGCCGATCACCCAGTTCTGCACCAGCGAGAGGCCCAGCACCTTGCGATTTCGAAAAACCTCGCCCAGCCGCTCATACTGCACCTTGGCCAGCGGCGGATACATCATCAGAATCAGGCCCACGGCGATGGGAATGTTGGTTGTTCCTGCTTGGTACCGTTGCAGTAGCGCGGGCACTTCCGGCATAAAGCGTCCCAAAGTAACGCCAGCCGCCATGGCCAGAAAAATCCAGAGCGTCAGATAGCGGTCGATAAACGACAGCTTTGAAGCGCCGCCCGGCACAGGGCAGCAGGGTTGTGGGTCTGTCTGCATTTCAATTACTCCTCTGGCTCGGCATTCACGCGAACAGTTACAACGGCTGCTTCCCGATTTCGCGCACTTGTTTTTCGATTGCCATGCGGTCCAGCGTTTCCAGCGGCAGACTGAGCAAGAGTTGCACGCGATTGCGCATCTGATGAAAAAGTTGCGTGAATGCTGCGCGCTTCTCCTCGTCTGTGCCGACGACGGCTGCCGGATCGGGGAAGCCCCAATGTGCTGTCACCGGCTGGCCGGGCCAAAATGGACAGACTTCGCCCGCTGCTTTGTCGCAGACAGTAATGACGAAATCCAGCTTCGGCGCGCCGGGTGCGGCAAACTCATCCCAGCTCTTGCTGCGCAGGCCCTCCACCGGATAACCCAGCCGCTGCACTTGCTCGATGGCAAAGGGATTGACCTTACCCGTCGGATGGCTGCCCGCGCTATAGGCTTTAAAGCGGCCCGCGCCCATTGTGTTAAAGAGTGCCTCGCCCATGATGCTGCGCGCGGAGTTGCCGGTGCACAGCACGAGTATGTTGTAAGTCTTGTGCATGATCTTCCTCCTGAGTCGGGTTCAGTTGCAGCAGCCTGGCTCACTGCATCCGCCGCTCGGTTTGGTTGCTCCAGGTTTTGTCGCCCGGACAAAGGCGCTGATAAACTTGCCTTCGAGCAGCGGGGCGACAGCGTCCGCATCGATGCCCGCCTCCACCAGAAAATGCCGTGCATCCGCGACCGAGTGCACGCGCGTCACCTCGACGGAGATGCCTGTAAATCCCGCAGCAGCCAGCTTGGCCGTGTACTCCCGCTCCTCCAGCGCGCCGGAGACGCAGCCCGCCCAGAGCAGCATATTCTTGCGCACCACGTCGGGAACCTCGCCGCGCACTACGATGTCGGAAACGGCGAAGCGGCCGCCGGGCTTGAGCACGCGAAAAGCTTCGCGAAGAACGCGGTCCTTGTCTGCGGAGAGATTGATGACGCAGTTGGAGATCACCACGTCCACCGAATTATCGGGCAGCGGAATGTTTTCCATCTCACCCTTGAGAAACTCGACATTCTCCACGCCCGCCTGTCGCTGGTTTTCGCGGGCCAGGGCGAGCATGTCATCGGTCATGTCCAGGCCGTAGGCCTTGCCGGTCGGTCCCACGCGCTTGGCCGAGAGCAACACGTCGATGCCGCCGCCGGAGCCCAGGTCGAGCACCCTCTCGCCCGGCTTCAACTTAATCAGCGCCGTCGGGTTGCCGCAGCCCAGCGAGGCCAGCACGGCGTTTGCCGGCAGCCCGCTCTTCTCGGCCTCGTCATAAAGGTTGGTGGTGATGGGGTCGCAACAGCGCAACGCAGGGTCGCCGCACGCCACCGAGCCGCTTTTACGCACCCCCCGCGCCGTAGCGCCGTATTTCTCTTGAATAAGTTTTTTGGTCTCCATTTTGCACTCCTCACATTCGCTTAAGCAAATATATTCTCTACCCTCATATTTGTCAATCCGTATATAATCTACATATGACCAGCGGCTCCAAATCCGTCAGCCTGGCCGGAGTATTTGCGGCCCTGGCAGACACCACTCGCCTGCGACTTCTCAACCTGATGGCCGGAGACGGGCTGGTGGCCGGCCGCGAGGTCTGCGTCTGCCACTTTGTTGAGATTCTCGGCCAGAGCCAGCCAAAAATTTCGCGCCACCTGGCTTACTTGCGCCAGGCTGGCCTTGTGGCCGCGCGCCGCGAAGGCAAGTGGATACACTACAGCATCTGCGCGCCCTCTGATGCAGCCGTCGCCTCCATCCTCAGCGCCGCGCTAATCGCGCTGGGCAACGACCGGCAGATGCGCGCTGATCGCAACAAACTGGGTCGCGCCTGCCCCGATCGCAAGAGCGGGCAGCTTCCCCAGGGAATATGATTACAAAGAATATAAGGCCCGGTGAGAGGCCAGCCGATAAACCGGCTATGCCGGGAGTTCCGTGTGTAGACTCGTCCGCAGGGAGGCCCTGCAAGTTGAGATTTGAACGATCTCAGATGTGGCCGGAATGAGCAGAGGGCGGTGCGGTTCAATGAAGGGCGTGACACGGCTGCGCAGGGAAGAGCAAGGGAATCTTTGCCTTACTTGTGCTCGCCCACGCTGCATCAATGAGTTGTTGACGATTGCGCTTGCGGTTCTTTTCTTCGTGCACGCTGCGAATGCTGGGCAGGTTGCGGCTCTATCAGCCAGAGAGCCAAAGGGTGGATTGCCCACGCTCACTACAGCGCGCCAGGCGCACAGCCTCTCGTCAACCGAGGCGGTGCGCGCCTACCCTGTTCATCTCCGGGGTGTGGTGACCTATTTCGATCCGGATTACGGAACCGGAATCGCGGCTACCTTTATTCACGATGCCTCCGGCGGCATCTATGTCGAGCAGACTTCCAAGCAGGCAAAGGAGCTCTTCGTCGGAGCACTTGTGGACGTGCGGGGCGTCAGCGCACCAGGAGGCTTCGGTCCCATCGTGAAGTACCCGCAGATCCGCGTCCTCGGCCGCGCTCCTCTGCCCCCGCACCCGCCGCGCGTCAGTCTTGCCGTCCTCAAGACCGGCGCCTATGACGCCCAGTGGGTGGAAGTCGAGGGCTCCGTCCATCAACTCATCGAATATGCCCACGCCGTGGTGCTGGACTTGGAGATGAAGGATGGACTCATCGGCATCATCATGATCAAGGACCCGCACACAACGTATTCCAACCTGGTCGGCGCCCAAGTCAGAATTCATGCCAACGCCGCCCCCACGATGAATGCCGACGGCCAGATGATCGGCGTCCACCTGCAAGCGCCGAATCTCTCCACCCTGCAAGTGCTTGAACCCGCTCCGAGCGATCCCTTTGCGGGCCCGTACATCCCGGTGAGCCAGTTATTGCAGTGGGGTCATTTCTCCACTCCTATGCATCGCGTCCACCTGCGCGGAACCGTAACGCTGCAATGGCCCGGTTCCTTGCTCTGCATTCGCGACGCCACACGCGGCATCTGTGCGCAGACAAATCAGGTTACACCTGTCGCCGTGGGCGACCTGGTTGACGTGGCCGGATTCGTGGAAACAGACAACAATGCTCCCGTCATCACCGATGCGGTCTTCCGAAGCGCCGGAAACAATCAACCCATCGCACCAAAGCCTGCAACCGTTGAGGAGATTCTGCACGGCGGATCGGGCTCTGAACTGATCCAGATCGACGGCCTGCTGATTGGCTACGATCTGGCCTCGTCTGAGGTCACTCTTCAGCTTTCCACCGGCGACGCCGTCTTCCCCGCGATTCTGCCCAAGAGCCTCGCGGGGGCCGGAGTTAGCGCCTGGAAGATCGGCAGCAGGCTGCGCGTCACCGGCATCTGCTCGGTCCGTATCATCGATGTCCAGAGCAATGTGCGCGCAGGCGTGGCCGTGAACGAGTCCTTCCGGGTTCTGATGCGTTCTCCCGCCGACGTGGTGGTACTTGAACGTCCCACCTGGTGGACGCCGGGCCATATCCTCGTGCTCTTGGCGATTGCGCTCGTTGCCGCTATCAGTGTGCTTGCCTGGGTCATCGTGCTCAGAAGGCGCGTGGAGCAACAAACGTTCCTTTTGCGCGAAAGTGAAGAGCGTTTTCGTCACATGGCACTGCACGACGCCTTGACAGGACTGGCAACCCGGCTGCTGCTGGATGATCGGCTCACAGCCGCGGTGGAAGCCGCCAAACGCCATAAGACAGGCCTGGCCGTGCTCATGGTGGATATAGACAGGTTCAAGCAGACGAACGACAATTATGGGCACCAGGCCGGTGACGAAGTCTTGCGCATGACCGCCCATCGCCTCTTGCGTGCCGTGCGCAAGAGCGATACCGTCGCCCGTATGGGCGGCGACGAGTTTATCGTGCTTCTTTCCGACCAGCGCAACCCTCGAATGGCCGAGGAGATTGCCGCTAACATTGTTGCAGTTCTGGCCGGGGCGGTTCTATTTGCAGGCGGCGAGGTGCCGGTATCCGCCAGTGTCGGCGTCTGCACTGCATTCGGGGCGGATCTGGATGTGGATTTCCTGCTGAAGAATGCGGACGCTGCGCTCTACCAGGCCAAGGCGAATGGACGAAATTGCTACTATATCTTTTTTCATGAGATGGCTTCTGCCCGGATCAAATAACCGTATTTCTGCAGAATCCGGCTCTGTTCCAGGATACGTTTACACTAATGAGGGTTGAATCCGCATGATGCGATGGTTGCTGGGTTGGTTGCGGCGGGTGCTGGTGGTGCTGGCGGCTGCGTTTGTCTTGCTCTATGCAGGCGATTGGGCCGTCTACAAGCTGCGCGGATCGCCCCGCTCTGTTGTCACCGTCAACCGCTACGTCACCATCCCACTCAAAGGCAACAAACAGGAGTTCGACTACCTCGGTACCATCGACGTGCCTTGCTCAGTCTCATTACTTCCACATGCGGGGCTGGCTACCTGCTGGCAACTGCGCCGCAACTCCAACCAGGGAATGAATTACTAATTGAATCATGCAATCGTTTGCATAGACGAACACGGTTCCGTGACACAGGTCACGTCGGCGAAATCAAAGGTTGGCTAACATCGTTCAATCTTACGGCTTCTCCCGAGGAACGATGTACAGCCGCACCCAGAACGAAAACGGAACCTACAACACCCGTTGCCTGTACTGCTTCATGACCATCGCCTCGTCTGTGGAAACAGACAAGGAGTTGGCGAGTATAGAGGCCCGGCACATCTGTCCGGAGCGGGCGTTGGCGGCGTTGCTTGCGCTGGGAAAGACCGTCGAAACCCACAGCCATCCGAACTAGCCAATCACTCGAAGCAGCCCGGATTGTTCAGCTCTATTGCATGCGCGCCTGATCGCGCAGTTGGCGGGCGACAGTCTCCAGGAAGGTCTCTGTTGTGGCGCCCAGGGGCGGTTCGAGCCCTGATTTTGCCTTAATGGCGGCGGCGATGCGCTCGGCCAGGGCATAGCGTGTAGGCAGGCTCAAATCCAGCCGGCGCGCAAAAAACCCCTCCAGAACCTCAAGATCGGTGGAAGTCAGCCGTGCAATTCCGGTGGCCGGCAGCGAATAGGCGGTGTGCGGCTCGAGGGGCGGGGCGTCGGGGGCAAAGATTTGCGCGGTAAAGGTTCTCGCCCCCGATTCACCCCACAGTGGAGCTTCCTCCAAACGATCGCGCACGACCAGGGTGCCCGCGGCCAGGTCGCCCAGCCGTTGGTGCTGGCGGGTGGCGAAGATTGCGATCACTCCCACAATATAGAACCCAAAGGGTTGCATATCGATATACCGGACCAGATTGCGGGTCATCGACTCGATGAGGCCGATGGCGCGGCCGGAGCGCTGGATGACGCGGATCCGCGCCACGCGCTTGCCCGGAGTGCGGCCGTTCCAGAAGGCCTCAAAGAGCGTGAAATAGCCCCAGAAGAGCAGAAAGATGATGAAAATGACGATCGCTACGGCCCATTCCTTTGACTTTTCCGAGGTCTCTGAGGTCGTCGAGTTGTTAGTCGGCAAGATGGCGAGGAACAACACAAGCAAGATAAATCCGGCGATCCAGATCAGGGTATCGACCAGCAGCGCGATAAAGCGGCTGCCGATGCCGGCCAGGGGCATTTGGATATCCACCAACTCCGGCGTATCAATATGAAGCTCGTCTGGTTTAATCTGATCTGAATTCAAATTCATGGCGCATGTACTCTCCAACCAGTGGATTCTCAAGCGCCGGCCCCATTGGGACCGGCTGGCTGCTCTGCTGGCTCAATCCGACGCGAGCGGCCTGGGCCAGCTCTCCCGCGCTGAGCTGCAGGAGCTGGCCCTGCTCTACCGGCAGGTGGCGGCCGACGTCTCCGTGCTGCGCCAGGACGCGACCTCGCGCACTTACGCGCAGCATGTGAATCAATTGCTGGCTCGCGCCCACCATATCATTTATTCGGGGCGAAAAACCAGTTTTATTACCCTTTTTCGCTTTCTGCGCGACGAGTACCCGGTCATTTTTCAGAGCCAGGTTGGCTATGTGGCGGCTTCGGCGCTGGTTTTCGTGTTCTTTGGCCTGCTGGGCGCGGCGCTGACCAGCGCACGGCCGGAGTTCATGCGGCACTTTTTGAGGCCGGAGATGATCGCCACCATGGAGCGACACAAGATGTGGACCGAGTCGGTGGTCAGCGTGGCGCCGATGGCCTCCAGCTTCATCATGACCAACAACCTCTCGGTCAGCTTTGTGACCTTCGCCTCCGGAATCGTCTTTGGCCTGGGAACTTTCTTCTACATTTCCTTCAACGGCATCATGCTGGGGGTGATCGGCGCGGCATGTCACCATTACGAGATGTCGCAGGCCCTGTGGAGCTTTGTGGCCCCGCATGGATCGCTGGAGCTGCCTTCGATTATCATTGCCGGCGGGGCGGGATTCAGGCTGGGCTACGCCATGCTCTTTCCCGGCGCCCTGCGCTGGCGGGAGTCGGTGGCCCGCGGCGGTATCCAGGCAACGCGGCTGGTCAGCGGCATCATCCCCCTGCTGGTCATCGCCGGCCTGCTGGAGGGCTTCTTCTCTCCGTCTCATGCGCCAGTCTGGTTCAAGTTCACTGTGGGCGGGATGCTGTTTACGCTGCTCCTTTTATGGCTCTTCAGGCCGGAGAATAAAAAGCAGGGAATAGGGAATAGGGAATAGTGGTCACTGATCAGCGAGTCAGCAAGTCAGCGAGTCAGCGTACAGCGGGTTGGGTTTTGTGGTTTCCCACATCTGGCGCGATGGACTGCGCCAGATATGGGGCACCCGGCAGAGCAACTACTGTCTACGTGCTAGAATGCTCTCGGTAGTCCAAGAGCCCGATCCATGAGCGATTTTCGTCTCGCCGCTCTGTTGCTTCCGCTGCTTGCATGGGACACGCTTTGCGTGGCGCAGCAGACCCCGATCAGCAAAACCGACGATCATATATTCGAATGCACGATTACATATGATGGCCCCGCGGACCAGTTCGATTGCGGCCTCGACAAGCTGAACAACGCATACGTTTTTGTGGGAACCATCAGCGCGGTGCATCCCGCACCGGAGAAGGAGAAGTACGTTGAGATCGTCCCCAATGAGGTTTTTCTGGGCGATCCGGGCCACTCGATTACTGCTCTCACCTCGCAGGGATCGTGCTTCGAGCATCTGGAGCCGGGCCAGCAATGGCTCTTCTATTTGCGCGACATCGATGGAAAGATTTTTCTCGATTACAACATCCAGGAAAGTGAGCCCGTCAGCGAAGCCGGCGATCGCCTGGAGACACTGCGGCGGCTGAAGCATCTGGTCGGGACAGGGCTTCTGCGCGGCAGAGTCATGCGCGAGCTTTTCACCTCCTCTTCCGATGACGACGATGGAAACAATAAAGAGGACGCCAACGCGGTTCCGGGCGCACGAATCACCGCGGTGCGGGAGTCCGACAAGGCCACCTTTAACACCGTCTCAGGCAGAGACGGATACTACGAGTTTCAGCCGCTTCCCGTGGGCGAATACGAGGTTGACGTCGATCCCATCGGCAGCTTTCATCCAGTGGGCAGCTCTGTGGATATCAGAGAGGGCGAATGCCGGACTTTGATCCTATATAACACCTCCGAAGCGCGCATCTCTGGCCACGTGCGCTGGCCCGACGGCAAGCCTGCCGTCAATGCCGACGTACTTTTGATTGATGCCGACGGCTCCGGCGTCATTATTCGAACGACCAACGAGGAAGGCGGCTTCAATTTCAACGAGAAGGAGCCGGGCAGCTATATTGTTGGCGCGCGGCGGCCGGGCGCGCCTGAACTCAAGTATGGCGGCTGCGGCGGTGCGGGCTGCGCGGACGATCTGCCCGCAGACATCTACTATTTCGGGAACACCGCGTTGCGCAATGCGGCGTTGGTGATCAAACTCGGCGTCGACGAAAAGCGCGACGATGTGGAGATTGTGCTTCCGGCAACCGAGCCGAAAACCATGCCCTGATCCAGCCTGGAGACTACTCCGTCAGCACAATCCGTGCTTCGCTATTGCCGGCAATTTGAAGGTTGCCGAGCCTTCAATTTATCCAGCGCGAGAGACGGGGTAAAGACAGGGAACAGGGAGTAGGGAACAGGGATTTAATCGCGGCTTCGCCGCGTGGATTGATTATCAAAAACGGGTGGATGGGGTTCGGCACGGCTAAACAGCTTGCGGAAAAAGTCCTGTTTCCATGGGAATCACACGAAAACAGACCGCAGGGACTAAAGCCCAAATTCATTTTGTTGCATTTACGGCATGGCTGAAGCCGTGCCCTGATACAGAAAAGACGTGCCGAGGGTGAGGCACCCAAATTTGTGGAATTTGTAATTCCCAGGTCCCCAAATGCGAGGGACCTGGGGCACCCTGAATCCCTCCGGGGCTAAAGCCCGCGCCGATACAGGTGGCTTTATGCGGGGGTTGAAATCCCCGCCTCCCTCCGGATGAGGCTGTCCCGCATCCTTGTGGGGCGGGCCATTGCCGCCAGCACCCCCTGCGCTGGTACACTGCCTTGGCAGAGAAATCCAGCAGAATTGCCTGGAGATTTTTGGAGGCCCACTGTGGCAGATGTTCAACCCCCTGTTTTCAAGCCTTTTGTTTCGCCCAACGAACAACGTCCGGAGTTTACCCTCCGCGCCGTACTTCTAGGCTCATTCTTCGGCCTCGTCTTCGGCGCTGTCACGGTTTATGTCGGCCTGAGGGCCGGGCTCACGGTGGCCGCGTCAATTCCCATCGCGGTGCTGTCCATCAGCATTTTGCGCTTCTTTGGACGCAGCTCGATTCTGGAGAACGTGATCGTCCAGACCACGGGCAACGCGGGCCAGTCGATTGCCGCAGGGGTTATCTTCACGCTGCCGGCGCTGATCTTTCTGGGCTTTGACCTGGAATACTCGCGCATCTTCATGCTGGCTCTGATTGGCGGCTTTCTGGGCGTGCTGTTCATGGTGCCGCTGCGCCGCGAACTGATTGTGGAGGAGCACGGCAACCTGAAGTTTCCCGAGGGCACGGCCTGCGCCGACGTTTTGATTGCCGGCGAAAAGGGCGGCTCGTTTGCCAGCCGCGTTTTCCTCGGACTCGGGCTGGGCGCTCTCTACACCTTCTTTCAGAACAAGAACCTCTTTGGGTTGTGGCCCAACGCGCCGGAGTTCAATCCCGACTTCGGACCGCAGCACGTGCTGAAAGGCGCGTCGATCAATGCTGAAGCTACGCCGGAGTACCTGGGCGTGGGCTACATCATCGGCCCCAAGGTGGCAGGCGTTATCTTTGCCGGCGGCGTCTTTTCCTGGCTGGTGCTGATGCCGCTTATCTACTTCTTCGGCAAAGCGCTGCCGGGCAACATCTACCCCGGCACCATGCCCATCGAGAAGATGAGCCCCGGCGACCTTTGGGCCACCTACATCAAGCCGGTGGGCGCGGGCGCCGTGGCCGCGGCCGGACTGATTACGCTGATCAAGACCATGCCTACCATCATCGGCGCGCTCAGCGCGGGCTTCAAGAAGATGCGCGGCGGCGTGGCGGCCAAGACGGAAACCATCCGCACGGAGAAGGACTTCTCCATGGGCACGGCGATGATCGGCTCGGCTCTGCTGGTCGTCCTGATGTTCTTCTTCCTATACTTCAGGCCCGTACCCGGAGCGCAGGTGAGCCTGGTGGCCAACCTAGCCGCCTCCGTGCTGGTAGTCTTCTTCGGATTTCTCTTTGTCACTGTCAGTTCGCGGATTGTGGGGCTGATTGGCAGCTCGGCCAACCCCATCAGCGGCATGACCATCGCCACGCTGATGGCCACGTCGGCGATTTTTCTGGTGGAGGGCTGGACCGCGCCGGCCTTCGGCGCATTGGCCATCACGATTGGCGGCGTCGTCTGCATCGCCTCTGCCGAGGCCGGCGATACATCGCAGGATTTGAAGACCGGTTTCCTGGTTGGCTCTACGCCGCGCATGCAGCGCTTTGCCTTCCTGATTGGCATCGTGGTATCCACCATCGCCATCGGGGGCACGCTGAAGATGATGAACTCGGGCTTCCAGGAGTTTCACGCCATGCCGCACGCGTGGGACATCAATGTGCCTCACGAAGGAGTCACCCCTCAGCAAGACTTGAGCAGCCTTAGCGAGCACTTCCAGGTGGTCAGCGACAAATTCGAGTGCCCGTTGGTCACGGACGGCAAGCAGACGACCGAGGTTGTTGATGCGGATAAAGGATGGTGCAAGAAAATCCAGACCACGGCAGACCACTACAAGAGCGAGTACGTGGTTCTGAACGCCATCGGCTCGCCGGACCTGGCGAACGGCAAGTATCTCTACTCGAATGCCACCAGGCAGATCGAGGTGCAGTGGGTATCGGGCATCGGCAGCAAGAACGCATCCGCGCCCCAGGCCCAGTTGATGGCCACGGTCATCAACGGCATCCTGAGCCGCAAATTACCCTGGGGATTGGTGCTGCTGGGCGTCTTCCTGGTGATTGCCGTAGAGTTGCTGGGCATTCGCTCGCTTTCATTTGCAGTAGGCGCGTATCTCCCGATTGCCACAACACTGCCCATCTTTGTCGGCGGCATGGTGCGTTGGATGGCTGACGCGGCCGTCAAGAAGGCGGGACGCGACGCGGATGCGGAAGGCGACGTCTCACCGGGCTCGCTTTATGCCTCGGGGCTGATCGCGGCAGGCGGCATCATCGGCCTGCTCGGAGTGGGACTCAAGCTCTATGAAGGCCTGCTGAACAAGGAAAACCCCATCGCCATTCCGCACGGCTACATATACCATGACTGGGTTTCAGTGATAGCTTTCTCGGCGCTGGCGGGCTCGCTGTTTTACTTTGCGAGGAAGCCGCTGAAGAAGTAGGAGGGGCATGCAGTTATCTGACCATTAATCCGGATAACCGTGGTATGGAAATGATTACCTTTGGGACGTAAGATGTATCCAGGGTTCAAGTCTCTCTGGGGGGAAATACGTGACCACTAGAGCGAGTAACATTAAAGATTACCTTTCGGCTGTAGGCGAGCTTCGTAGGCGCTGGAGAATGCCTAAGTCTGACGAACTATGGTTCCGCGCAGAGGACGCACGACATCGCGGGACACATCTACAGCCGGGACTTTTCCGTCCTAGAGAAAAGGGCAGGATACGGAAATCGGTGCAGAAGTTGCTGGAGTTGGAGCACGATCTATACGAGGAGTTCGGCCGCTGTGGTCCTCAATTGTCCCTCAGCGATGTGGGGTCAATAGATGATGAATGGGATTCCTATTTCTTAATGCAACACCACGGTGTTCCTACTCGAATTCTTGATTGGTCAGATGGGGCGCTGATAGCGCTCCATTTTGCCGTAAGGAACAAACCTGCGGTGTCGGCAACTGATTCTATCGTGTATGTCCTTAACCCCTATTGGCTTATGAAACTGCTAGAGAACCACCCAGATCGCAAAAGTACTGAGAGGAGGTGGAAGGAATACTGGGAAAAGAACCACCCGTACGAAACAGAGGAGGGCGATTGGGATCGATTATACCTCCCCTTTGGTGCGGACAACCCTAAGCAGCCATTGCTAAACATGCCAACAACTCCTTTGCTTTGGGATTCACCACATGTAACACGACGAATCGCTGCTCAGCGTAGTCGGTTTATGATATTTGGCACCGATCCTCTTTTTCTCACTAAGATGGAAAAGGATAAAAGCTCACGGCTAGTTGCAGTTACAATTCCGAGAGGATCAATATCTAAAATTAGGCAGGAATTGCGCGAAGCAGGTATTACAGAATCTGTCGTGTATCCGGACTTGGATGGTCTTGGCCGTGAGCTGAAGCAACAGTGGGAAATGAGAAGATAAGCGCACCTCAACGCGAGATTTTACTGTAGCTCTCTATTTATCACCCCAATAGATTCCACAGGAATTGCGGTGAGCCATTAGCTTGCGTGGGTCAATTCCGCGATCAGCCGCACCCGTCCACGCTCTCGAACCTCGGCGGAAAGCTCGCGCATGGATTCCGGCGTGATGGGGCGGCCTTCGCCGCGCGCCAGGGAGGCGCGGGCTTCATCAAGGGTGGCGCGAAACTCGACTCGCCGCCGCTCGCGCTCTTCCCACAACGCGAGGGCTTCCTCGACCGCGTCTGCCTCACTGCGCAGCCGTCCCGCTTCCACGGCCTGGCGGGCAAACGCTCTTTGATCTGCTGTAAGCTCGACTTCCATTGCTCCGGCTCCTGCTCTCAGGATACGCCAAACGACATAGGAAAACCACAGACAACGCATCTAGTTTGATGCTTGATGATTGATGCGTGATGATTAGTGTGGTCACCGATGCCGCGATCGGCGGAGCGCAGGCGCTGCATCGAATCGGCTGAGGCCCGGGGCGCCCATCCTCGCAGAAGGATGTTACGAGGCGAGCGCCCCGGTATCGCCCCTTACCTCTGCAGGGTGAAGATCACATTCACCGTGGTCTCCACTTCGACAGGCTGGCCGTCAAGCAGATAGGGGCGGTAGCGCCAGGTCCGCACGGCATCCTCCGCGGCCTGCCGCAACATCATCGGTCCGCCGATGACGTGCAGGTTCTCAATCGTACCGGTTTTGGAGATGATGGCCTCGAGCGTCACCGTGCCGCTGATTCCCGCGGTCTTTGCAATGGCGGGATAGACCGGCAGCCTTTTCTGGATCAGCAGCCCTTCCTCGACTAAGGTGGAGATGTGTATAGGCGCCTGGACGTCCGGATGAGCGACGGTTACTTCTATATTCCTTTTGAACAAATCATTGCCGGGATCCGTCAAGGTAGAAGAACCGATGTTGATCGCCTGTTCGGGGACAGTAGCGATATAGATGGTCGGCGGAATCCTGGTCGGCGCCTGATATGGATCGTTCGTCAGCAAGTTTGCCGGCCTGGCCGTCTGCGCGGGTTTCTGCGGCGGCTTAAGTTTGGGAGGAACAAACGCTTCCAACAGGAAGGGGTTGACCAGGCGCGGCAGCATCGGGGGGAAAATCAGCGGAATCAGGACGAGCGCCATCAGGATGGAGGCGTTGAAGCCGAATGCCGCGACCATCCATTGGCGGCTGCGAGTGTGGATTGTGCCTGCGGATTCAAAGATGGAGTCTTCAAACATGGCCTGCCTCCTGAAGAACGAATTCAGCCATTCCGGCTGGGAGTTTGGAGGCCATGTTCAGACACGAGCGGGCTCGCCGCTCGACGCGCTAGTTCAGCGCGGGGAGCGGGGCTCTGAGCACTCCGCATATCCCAATCGGAACCACTGTACTTAGATAGACACCGGAGATGGGGAAAGTGTTCCCGGAAAAATTTAGAAACGCTCTGATTCAGTTATTATTCCAAGTAAGCATACCCTCACGGGCTAAAGATCGTTGCAGAAGAAATGTTCTTGCGCCGTCCCTACGGGACTCCGGAGTGAATCTGTGGAATCTTCTTACCCCACGCTAAAGCGCGGGGCTAATAAACACTGCGCCTCCGGCGCGCTTATCAAAACATGACTTATGCCGTCATGAAGAAAGCCCATGATCACTTTGCTGACTTTGCGTTACGACTAAAGTCGCGCCCTGATACAAAGCTGGTTTATGAAACATTCAAATCATTCTGAAGCTGGCATAAATACGTAACCATCAGGAGTAAGCGCAGATAAAAGAGATAGGGCGCATCCAGGGATATGGATGCGCCCCATGCCTTTTGCCGTTGTTCTGAGTTACTCCGGCAGCACCAGCTTGCCTGCGATTCTGAAGCTCTGCGTAAGTACCCGGGCTCCGGTGCTTGGCTGACCGCCGCCTACAGAAACTGTGTACTTACCTTCTGCGACTATGGGAATGCCGTCTACAGTAACCATGCTCAGGTCGCGCGCGTTTAACTCAAAGCGCAGCTTCTGCGAAGCGCCGGCATCGAGGTGAACGCGCTGAAAGCCTCGCAAGGCACGCAGCGGCGCGCCGGGCACCTTGGGAAAACTGAGATAGAGCTGGGCTATCTCGTCCCCTGCGCGCTGGCCGGTATTGGTTACGGTAACTTCGGCTATAAATGGATTGCCCGCAGTTACCGGGTTCTTGGGGATGGTAAGTTCGCTGTATTTGAAGGTTGTATAACTCATGCCGTAGCCGAATGGATAAAGCGGCGTTTCCTCGAAGTAACGATAAGTTCGGCCTTCCATCGAGTAATCATCAAAGGGCGGCAACTGAGTTACATCCTTGTAGAAGGTGACGGGCAGGCGTCCGGCGGGGTTGTTCTTGCCGGAGAGGGTTTCAGCCACAGCCGCGCCGCCCTCTTCGCCGGGGTACCAGGCTTCGAGGATGGCGTTGGCATGAGCCGCGGCCCAGTTGACGCCGAGCGCGCTGCCGTTGGTGAGCACTACGACCAGCGGCTTGCCGGTCGAGGCCACGGCTTCCAGAAGCGCCTGCTCGGGTTTAGGCAGGTCCAGGCTGGTGCGGTCACCGCCCAGGAAGCCCTCCTCGTGCACCGGCATCTCCTCGCCTTCGAGCTCGCTGGTGATGCCGACGACAGCCACGACCACGTCAGCGTCGCGGGCAGCGGCCACGGCGGCGGGACTGGGCTTGGGGTCGATTTTGGACCAGATCAGGCGAGCTACCGGGGAGGCCCCTTCGGCGGGCACGTAATCGACCTCCAACTTAGCCGGCTTGCCGGCCACGAGATGGACGCGGCCGAGTTTGGTTTGCACGGAGTCGCTGCCCCAGGCGAAGGCAACACCCTTGCCATCGAGCTGGACGCGAAATAGACCGGCGGCCTGGAGGCCGAGGTTGTATTCGCCGCTCTCCGGCGCAGTGAGAGCCGCCTCCCAGCGGACAACGAGCGGGTGGATCGCGGCTACCTCAGCAGGTAGCGATGCGGAAGTGAGGTCGATGCCCTGCTCGACGCGCGTGGCCAGCGCCGCGGGCGGGTTGGCGGGATTGGCCATCATCGCGGCCATGTCGAATTTGGAGTAGCTGGCCTTGATGCCGGGCTTGCCGTCGGTGGCGAGCGCGGAAACCGGCACGGGTGAGCCGTCGATTCCCAGGTACTGGGTGCCGGGCACGTAATTGATGGTGGCGTCGGGAAACTCGTTGCGCAGGCCTTCCAGCACAGAGACGGTGTGGGAGGGCATGCCGTTGTAGTTGCCCAGCAGGACGCTGGTCTGGTCAGCCAGCGGGCCGACCACGGCTATCTTGATGTTGGAAGTGCGCAGCGGCAGCACGCCGTCATTCTTCAACAGCACCATCGACTCATTAGCCAGTTTGCGGGCCATGGCGCGATGTTCGGCGCAGTCCAGCAGCTTTTCGTCGATTTTGGAGTAAGGCACAATCTCCGGCGGATCGAACATGCCCAGCTTGATGCGCGCGGTGAAGAGCCGGATGAGGGCCACGTCGATCTCGCTCTCCTTGAGGAAGCCCTGGTGGACGGCGTCGAGATAGGGCCGGTAGTCGTGGTCGTCGTTGACCTTCAGGTTGGCGTCGATGCACTCGTTGTCCATGCCGCGCTGCAATGAAATGGCCGAGGCCTCGGGCTGTGTGGGCTTGAAGTGATGGCCGTTGTATACGTTGCGCACGGCGTCGCAATCGGAGACCACGTAGCCCTTGAAACCCCATTTGCCGCGAAGCTGGTCTTCGAGCAGGAAGTGATTGGCGCAGGCGGGCTCGCCGTTGATGCTGTTGTAGGAGCACATCACGGAGCCGGCGTGGCCCTCGGTGACGGCGGCGCGGAAGGCGGGCAGATAGGTGTCGAGCTCGTCGTGCTTGCTCACCGTTACATCGACGGAGTGGCGGGTGGGCTCCGGTCCGCTGTGCACGGCATAGTGCTTGGGCGTGGAGATGACGCGATAATAGCGGGGGTCGTCGCCCTGCATGCCGGTGACATAGGCTACGGCCATGCGCGCGGTGAGGAAGGGGTCTTCGCCGTAGGTTTCCTGGCCGCGGCCCCAGCGGGGATCGCGGAAGATGTTGACGTTGGGGGCCCAGAAGTCGAGGCCCGTCATGAACGTGTTTTCCTTATTGCGTATCGCCTGCACGTGCATGATGCGGCCCTCGGTGCCGATGACGATGGCCATATTATGGATGGCCGGCGTGTCGAAGGTGGCAGCCAGGCCGATGGGCTCGGGAAACTCGGTGGTGCCGTTGTGCAGCACGCCGTGGAGCGCCTCGCTCCACCAGTCGTACAAGGGCACGTTGAGGCGGGGAATGGGGCGCGACTGGTTGACGAGCTGGGTAACCTTTTCATCCAGCGTCATCTGCCGCACCAGGTCGGCGGCTCGCTGCTCGGAGGGCAGGGAGGTGTCAAGATACGCCGGAGTGGCGTTCTGCGCCCCGGCCAGACACGCCGCCGCGCTCAACGCCAAAGCCGCAGCTATGCTTCGCAATTCGAGAAACTTCATGATAATCCTCTTTCAGTGGTCCGTGACCAGTGTTAAGTTATCCGTTGTCAGTATAGGCGCAGCGGTTCAGCTTCGGAGTCCGGGAGATGCAATTTCCGGATGAATTATTACATACGGGGCAATGACTTCAGGCCGAATGCATGTAACCTTTTGTGTGCCGGGGACGTAAGGTTAGGTAGAAGGGGGAAGGACGGATGCAGAACGGAGCGAGCGACGTCCTGAACCAGTTTCGTCAAGGGGATGTGGACGCATTCGAGGGGCTTTTTCGCCAGCATCAGCGTGCGGTTTACGGCTGGATTCAGCGCATCACGCGCGATCCGGCGGCAGCTGAAGAGCTGACGGTGGAGACATTCTGGCGCATCCACCGGGCCCACGCGCGCTTTGATCCGGCGCAGGGCTTCGAAGGCTGGGCGCGGCGCATCGCCACCCGCGCGGCGCTCGACTGGTTGCGAATGACGCGGGCAAGACATACGGAGAGCGAGCTGTCCGCAGAGCTCTGCGCGGAAGTTGCGGCGCCGTCCGCTGCCGACCCGGCCGTGACCGCGGAGATTCGCAGCAAGACCACGCAGGCTTTTGGGCGGCTGCCTGCAAAGTTGCGAATTGCGGCCACGCTGGCGGTAATCGAAGAGCAGCCGCACAAAGAAGTGGCCGCGGCGCTGGGAATTTCAGTAGCGGCGGTCAAATTGCGCGTCTTCCGCGCGCTTCGATTGCTGAGAACAGACCTGGAAAAACAAGGAATTACGCCATGAACAAACACGATGAAGAGCGCATGAAGAAGCTGTTGCGGCAGTCGCTGCCGCCAGTGGAAGTTGAGGCGGGGCCGGGGCGCGATTTGTGGCCCGAAGTGCTGCGGCGGCTGGACGCGGGAGCAGGCGCGCGAGTTTTGCCCGGCTGGGCATGGCTTAACGGGGCCTGGTTTGACGGAGCGTTGCTGGCCGGGCTAGTGGGCCTCATCGCGATCTTTCCAACGGCAATTCCACTTTTTCTCTACTACCTCTAGAACCCGCGGACGCTCGCGCCCGCCAACAAACTCGCAAACAAGGAGGAAGCTATGAACACTCATCCGTATCTTCGCGCATTCCTGAGTGGGATCTTTGTGCCCACGCTGATCCTGCCCATCTTTCTGACCGTGTTTATTGTAGTGCGAATCGTAATGAGGGTGCCGGTTCCGATCGAACAGGCGATTATCTTTCCCATGGCCGTGGTGCCCCTGCTCTGGGGCCTGTGGAATATGCTCTGGCTCTGCTCGCATGAGCGCACACACCTGACGATTGGCGTGCACGGCGCGGCGTTGCCGCTGCTTCTGGCGCCGGTGGGAGCGCTGGTGGCGACTTGCCTGGGCGTACTTGAATTCGGCTCAGCCGGCGTTATATGGTTTCATGTCTGCACGGTGCCCTATCTGCTGATCGCGCCGTGTTTCCTGGCTGCGCTGGCCGGCTACTACCTGATCTGGAAGTACATTGTGGGCTTTTTGAACCGTGTGCTGGGGATTGCGTAGAAGCAGCTATCAGCTAGAAGCTTTCAGCTTTCTGATGCCAGCTGATAGCTTCTAGCTTTTCTTCGGAGACCTAGCATCTGCGGCGAAGGTGTAAATGTCACGGGAGATTGCCATGAAACGTGCCTTTGAATTGTTTTTCAGAATTGCCCTTTTCGCGTTGGCATTGTTTCTCTTGAAATGGGCCATCGAAACACCACTTCCAGATGTTATGAATCTGTCGATCATTCTGGGAGGGGTGTTGTTGGTATTTCCCGTTGTCTGGCTGGGAAGAAAAATACTCGACTGGCATCCGACAAAAAGCGGCGCCGTCTGGATCACGACGTTTGTCCAGTTTGCCGTGGGAAGTCTGTTGGGTGTGGGCGCCATCCGAGCGGCAATCACTCATCGGGATTGGTCCGACTGGGCGCTTCCGGTGCCAACTCAAATCGGCTGGGTGTTAGTCATTATTACCGGGGCGGCTACTTTGCTTACAGTGGCGAACCTTGCCTTAAAAGGCTTTGGCGCACCCTTTTTCATTGTGCTCAGCAGAAAACTGGCGGCGGACTGGATGTATGCCTGGACGCGCAATCCCATGGTGCTTGCACTTCTGGCATTTCTCCTGTCATTGGGAATCTGGTATCAGTCGGCGCTGTTTGTGCTCTGGGCGCTGACCCTGTTTGCGCCGGCACTGCTTTTCTTCGTGAAGGTGTATGAAGAGCGGGAACTGGAGCTGCGCTTTGGGGTATCGTATCTGGAGTACAAATCCAGAACACCGATGCTGTTTCCGAGAAAGCCGAGAGGTTGAACGATTTGTTGCCCAACGGCTGTCAGGCCCTATTTGTCAGGTGCAGCTGTTCCAAAGGACGCGGCCCTCGTCAACCAGAAAGGAAACGGCGTTGAGTTTTCAGAATCTACTGTGGCTTTTCCCGATTGTCGTGACTCTGCATAATGCCGAAGAGGCCATATGGCTTCCGGGCTGGTCGAAGCGGTCAGTTCTCTGGCATAGATCCGTTTCGCCGGGGACTTTCCGTTTTACCGTGGCTGTCTTGACCGTCCTGGCCTTCACTATCACATGGTTAAGCGCAGAATCGGGAAAACAGACGGTCTGGACTTACTTGGTGTTTGGATGCATGGTTGCTACGTTGGCCAACGTCCTGATTCCGCACATCGCGTTAACGGTGGCGCTACGCAGCTATATGCCAGGTGTGGCAACGGCCGTGGCCTTGAACCTGCCGGTGTTATCTCTGCTGGTGGTGTTGGCCATCAGGGAAGGATACGTTTCCGGCTGGAAAGCCGCAGCCTATTCCGTAGGTGTGGCTGGATTGCTCATAGCGGTTATTCCCGCACTCTTCAAAATAGGAAAATTGCTGAATCTTTAGGCGCCATGTCATAAATGCCATCAGTCCATGCAAAGCATCCCTCAGGGGCTAAAGCCCTCGGTTTTACTGGGCATATTGCGGCACGGCTAAAGCCGAGCCCTTTCAAAACCTGTTTGTGAGATAACTTCTACGCTCCGGGCTTGAAGAAATCTTCGAGGCCGGCGCGATGGGCGTGGGCGGCCATGGAGGCTTGAATCTCCAGTGCCAGGGCCAGCGCATCGCGGCCTTGTTGCGCGGTGACGCGTGGCTCGCGGCGTGTGCGGACTGATTCCAGGAAAGAGAGAATCTCCAGCCGCAGCGGCTCGCCGGGTGTGACGGTGGGCTTGGAGAAGCTCAGCCCGCTCTTCGATTCTTTGGGGCCGGTCAACTGCGCTGTCAGATTCATGATCTGGGCCGGATCGATTTTGGCCATGGCGGCAAAGTGGGCAATCAAGGCCGGGTCGATCTTAGCGAGGTCGATTTTGCCTGATGCGATGGACTCGGCAATGTTCGGAGGCAGCATTGCGACAATCTGCGGCGGGAGCGACGCAATCAAATCGGCCGGGGAAGTCTTGCCCGCGCTTTCATCCACCTTGATGACCAGCAAATCCTGCCGCGCGTAATCAATCGAGACATACTGGCGCGGCTCAAAAAACCTCAGCTTGCGGACTCGCTCCGTCGAAACTCTGGAGGCGGTGAAGTTGGCCACGCAGCCCGACTCGAATTCGACGCGGACGTTGGCGATGTCCACTTTAGGCGAGAGAATGGGCAGACCCACGGCGCGCACCTCGCGCACCGGCGATGCGGCAAAGGTGAGCACGATGTCCAGATCGTGAATCATCAGGTCCAGCACCACGTCCACGTCCAGCGCGCGGGGCGTAAAGACGGAGAGGCGGTGCGCCTCGAAGAACATGGGGCGGCGCAGTTGCGGCTGAATGGCCAGGACGGCGGGGTTGAAGCGCTCCAGGTGGCCGGGCTGCAGGATGCGTTTGTTTTTTGCCGCGCTTTTGATCAGATTGTCAGCCTCGGTGAGCGAGGCAGCCAGGGGCTTTTCGACGAGCAGGTCCAGTCCGGCATCGAGCAGGGCCGAGGCCACCGCATGGTGATGCACGGTGGGGACGGCGACAGAGGCTGCGTCAAGTTTGAGGTCCGAATTGCGCTGGGCGGCCAGCAGCTCATCAACGGTGGCAAAAACGGGAATCGCGTAGTTTGCCGCAGCCTCGGCGGCGCGGGCAGCATCAGGCTCGACGGCGGCAACCAGAGCAACGGGCAGTCCCGTGGAGACTTGGCCGTCCGTGGCGAGTCCAGCCGCCTCCAGCTCGCGCAGCACGCGCAGGTGGTTCTTGCCGAAGGCTCCAGCTCCGGCAACGGCGACGCGCAGAGGTGCCTGGCTCACGACTGCGTCCAGCCTTGCGGCGCTTTGACTGACTTCCAGGGCTCTCCGCCTGCCTGATTCTGCTCCGGCCCGTGGCCTTCGACGGCCTTCAGGCAGCGGCTGTAGAGTTCCAGCAACTGATTTACGTGCTCCTCGGGCTTGGGTCCGGCGGCGCCGCTGAAGCCGGTGGAAGGCGCGGCAGGCTTGCCTACGCCCGCCGTAACAGAGATGAACTTGAGCAGGTCGAGGGCGATGTCTTCATTGCGTCGTGCGCCGAAGCTCATGTAGGGTTGGGCATCCATGTTGATGTTTCTCCATAGAGGATGCTAGCAGATGGAGGGCGAGCATCTCATCTGGTTCAAGAATCAGCACAGTCGGGATAGGTTTCCGCGATACCCTGAAGAGTATGCGGACGGCCTACATCGGAATGGGCGCGAACCTGGCCAGTTTGGCGGGCGCTCCGGAGGCGACTCTGGCGGCGGCGGCGCTACGCCTCGAATCGCTGGGGCGGGTGGTTCGACGGTCGTCGCTTTACAACACGGAGCCTGTCGGATATGCGTCGCAGCCCCGGTTTGTGAACGCGGTGGTTGCTCTGGAAACTGAGCTGAGCCCGCATGAACTGCTGGATGGCCTGCTGGCCATTGAAAAGGAGTTTGGCCGCGACCGGGCGGCGGGAGTCGTGAACAAGCCGAGGACACTGGACCTGGACATTCTGCTCTTTGGAGATTTGGAAATCAGCGAGCCGAACATCAGAATTCCGCATCCCCGTCTGGCGAAACGGGCGTTTGTACTCGTGCCGCTCTGCGAAATTACGGCTAAGGTACTTGTGCCCGGTAGTGGGGTGAGTGTCACACAGTTGCTGGCCAACTTGCTCAAAGGTTCGAAAGTCGCTTTCGACACGGTGGTCCGTCTCCCATACGATACCTGGGAGGCCCGGTAGAATCGTCTGGTGAGCCTCGAATTCAACATACAGGCGATAACCAAAGCCGGAGGGCGGCGGGGGAGGATGCATCTGCCTCATCGCACCGTGGAGACGCCGGTCTTCATGCCGGTGGGCACGGCGGGGAGCGTCAAAGCTGTTGCGCAGGACGTGCTCGAATCGCTGGGCGCGGAGATCATCCTCGCCAACACCTATCATCTCTATCTGCGACCCGGCCACGAGGCCATCAAACGCATGGGCGGACTGCACCGCTTTATGAGTTGGCCGCGCGCGCTACTCACCGACTCGGGCGGATTTCAGGTTTTCAGCCTGAGCGGACTGCGCAAAGTCACCGACGATGGCGTCAGTTTCCGCTCGCACCTGGACGGGAGTTCGCACTCTTTTACTCCCGAGCATTCAGTCGATGTACAAATAGCGCTGGGCGCGGACATCTGCATGGCCTTCGACGAGTGCACGGAATATCCGGCAGTGCGCTCCCGTGCGATGGAGAGCCTGCGGCTGACCATGGCATGGGCGCGGCGGTCGCTGGATCATTTTCGCTCGCATCGCGACGAGGTGGTGTGGCGCGATGAGCTGGGCGACCGCACGCAGAGCCTCTTCGGCATCGTCCAGGGCGGAATGTACCGCGACCTGCGCCGCGAGAGCGCGGAGCGGCTGGTGGAGATGGACCAATCCGGATCGGGTTTTGACGGCTACGCCATCGGGGGTTTGAGCGTGGGCGAGCCGCGCGAGCTGACCATGGAGATTGTCGCCGAGGTGTTGCCGCTGCTGCCCGCCAATAAGCCTCGCTACGTGATGGGCGTCGGCTATCCCGACGAGATCGAGCTTTATGCGCGCATGGGCGTGGACATGATGGACTGCGTGCTGCCTACCCGCGCCGCGCGCCACGGGCTGCTCTTTACCAGTGAGGGCCGGCTGAACATCAAGGGCAAGGCATTCGCCGAAGACCAGGGCCCGCCCGACCCGGCCTGTGACTGCATGGTTTGCCGGCGCTACTCACGCGCCTACCTGCGCCACCTGATGCAGGCCGGCGAGGCGCTGTCCGGGACGCTGAACACCATCCACAACCTGGCGTACTACCTGGGAATCATGGAACGCGTGCGGGAGAGCCTTCATCCGGAAGGGTGAAGGTTCATTCCTAGTCGCCAATAGCTCCGCCAAGCAGTTGCTTCAGCGCCTGGACGTATTCGAGAAAAGCCTGGCGGCCGGCGTCGGTTATGCGGTAGAGGGATTGCGGCTTGCGCTGGACAAACTTCTTTTTGACCGAGACGTAACCGGCCTCTTCCAGCTTGGCGAGTTGCGCGCCCAGGTTGCCGTCCGTAGAGCCGGTCTTGGCTCGCAGCCAGGTAAACTCCGCCTCTTCAACGCCAACGAGCAGCGAGAGCAGGGCCAGGCGCAGCTTCCCGTGGATCACAGGATTCAGCTCCGGCAGCTCAGGCATGGTTGGCCTCCTGCTTCCGCATGCGCGTCTCGCAGATCATCGCGTAAACGCCAAAGACGATCTGGCAGAGGAAGATTGCCGTCATTAAGACCACCAAGCATTGGCCGTCGCTGCCAAAGCAGGCCGCCACAGTTGCTGCCCACCAGACTATTGCGGTCGCGATCTGCGCCTTCCAGCGGATAATCATGCCCGATGCTCCGTTGGCAAAGCCCATCATGGCGGCGACAATGGCCACGAAGATGTGCCAGTTGAACCTGCCGCTCAAGCCTAGTGCCGGGAAAAGCAATACCATCGAAACTCCCATAGCGATCCAGATGGAAGAGATGGCCCGGCCAATCGTCGTTCCCGGCCTGCGCTGCGGCTGGTTCTTCTGCTTGCCGCGGATGATGGCCCAGCACAGGAGCCAGGCGCTCATCATAGTGACGAGCCAGGCCCACGGCCATTGATTGTAGGCGGTCCAGGCGATGGCGACATAATAGGCCACGCCCCAGAAGACAAAACTCCAGCCCCATCTTTCGGTGGTGCGCCGGCCGTCGGCGATCATGGTCTCGATCAGGCTGAGCCTGTCTTTCAGTTCCAACTCTTCTGCGTTTACTGTCATTTTGATTCTCCTGGAGCCTCTCCGTTAGGTTCCAGAGAAGTCCTTGTTATGGAGTACTCTATTATATAGAGTCTTAAATGTCAAGAACTATTTTTGATTATTTGCGTGATTTTGAGGATTAGACCGGTGCGAACTGTAACCTCTGCGATTTCTGTATGTTGCAACCAGTGAAAGGGAGTGTCCAAACGCACTCCCCTTCACTGGTTGGTTGTTTACGCCTCAGATCGGCAGCACCAGCAGCCCGGTTTCCAGCAGTTTTTCCGTCAGCCGGTCCAGCGCCGCGGGAAACTTGTAGGAGATGGTGCGAACAGCCATCCCCAGCATGATGGCTGTTTCTGCCTGGGTGTACTCCTGGAGCACGATGCGGCTGAGCATCATGCGGTCGAGAGCACCAAGCTGGTTAAGGCATCTCTCCACGTCGAGGACGAAGATGACTGCGTCCTCGAAGGTGCGGATGGGACGGCTGGAGCACCAGCCCCGGGCGATCGGATCTCCCAGGATGTTGGGCGCCCTGCCCACCTGCATGGATGCGTAGAGGTAACGCCGCAACAAGCTCTCGGTATGTTTGCGATAAAAACCCAGGCTGACCAACGGCCCGGTGGCCAGCGCTGCTGCGGCCGGCATTGCGGATGGCGCCGCGGCCGGTCTTGGTGCCCATGTTCTTTCTGCCCTCTGCGGGCTGCTAACTTCCCAAACCACCGGCAACTGAAGGGCCGCGCTCATACGGCACCTCCGGCTGCTTCCGTTACTGCCCAGACTCTTACCAGCGTCCTGCGCCCTGGGCGTCCGCGCCGTTTACGACTTTCCGGAGTAGGAAAGTCCTTCAGTTTGACTTCACATTCCCTGCAGTACACGCTCCCCTGGGTCTGGGCGCGATACCAAAGACACCCGCACCCTTCGCAAATTTTTAATTGCACGCGCAAATCCATGACGAAATCTCCATGTTCTTGTTTTCCCCCGGCGGCCTTGTATTAACGTCTTGTTTCCGCGGGTCAGAAAGTACCGGGTACGGCTCCTCAGGTTTCTTGCGTCCTGATGGGGGATTGCCGCCCGAATTCTCTCGTTTCTTGTCATACTCTTTGCGCGCAGATTCTGGAATTCCGGTAGTTGGCCGACCCTGGACGCCTCTGCAGAGCGTTTTGGGGCGGGGAGGAGAAAGCCGGAAGAGATATTCATCGCCCGGAAATTGTTCATTCGCCGCTGATAGAGGGCAGAATATCGCCCGTTTCAGCCTTACGGCAATGAAGCGTTTCTCAAAAGATTCCCACAGGCCAGCACTGGATTAAGTAAAGCAAATCTAGAGAAATTGTTCTTTTGCGTCAATCTTCCTCAGTAAATTTCCGCTTTCGCACTGTTCAATCCCTCAGAAAACGCGGAAAATGAAGGCCAATCAGGACTTTATGTTTTCTGGAGGAATATCAACGGCGTTCAACCCTATTGCTGGTGGCGGATTATCCACAGATGAATTTCACCCAGATGCACGAACGACTGCGCCTGGAACTGCTGCGCAGGATACAGCGGGGGACGGTCAGCGTCTCGCTGCTGGCGCGCCAGACCGGCTTTGGGCAATCGCATTTGTCGAATTTTTTGCATAACCGGCGGCAGCTCTCGCTGGATGCGCTGGACCGGGTTCTGGCGGCGCAACACATGACGGCCAGCGATCTTCTGCCCGCTCTCTATCCGCGCGAAGCTGTGCCGGCGGACGAAGAAAGCAGCACAGTTCCGGTCGTCAGCCATGCGGCGGCTCTTTATGAGCCGTTCATCCGGCCCTCGGCCGCACAGACCATGCTGCACCTGCCAGCCGGGCTGCTGCAGTCGATCCGGACGCGCGTCTCACATCCGCGCCGCGCCTGGCAGCGATTTGTGGCGGTGCGCATTCCGGCCGCCGACGCGCTGCCCATGGAACCGCTGGTGCTGCCGGAGGCCGTCACGCTGATCGACCGGCACTACAACTCGCTAATGCCCTACCGGCCCAACCGGCCCAATCTCTACGCCATGCGCAACGGCTCCCGCCTGACGCTGCGCTATGTGGACTATGTGGCCAACCGGCTGGTGCTCAGGCCGCACAACATCGCATTTCCCGTGGACCTGCTCGAGGTGGATCCCGGCAAGCCTCCCAGCGAACTGATCGCGGGCCGCATTGCGCTGATTCTGAACGAGCCGTAAGCAGCTTCAGACCTTGTGTTCCGTATCCCGGTTTTCAAAACGCGTATACGGTGCAAGCCAGTTCAGAAAGACGGGGCCGGTGGGGCCGTTGCGCTGCTTCTCGATAATGAGCTCGGATTTGGCTTTATCGGCCTCGCTCATCTCCGCTTTGTGCTTGTAATAACCCTCGCGATGGATGAAGGCGACCACGTCGGCGTCCTGCTCAATGGTGCCGGACTCGCGCAGGTCGCTGAGCACCGGGCGCTTGTCATCCTTGCGCTGCACGCCGGCGCGGGAGAGCTGGGAGAGAGCTACAACCGGCACGTTCAATTCCTTGGCCAGGGCTTTGAGGCCGCGGGAGATGGCTGAGACCTCCTGGACGCGGTTTTCATATGGTTTTTTGCCGGAGGAGGGCACGGTAGCCGACATCAGCTGCAGGTAATCCACCACAATCAGGTCCAACTTGTCTTTATTGGTGTGCTTAAGCCGCCGGGCCTTGGCACGCATCTCATCCAGCGAGATGGCCGCCGTGTCGTCGATGAACATGCTCGTCTCAAGCAATCGGTTCAAAGCATTGCGCAGCTTTTCGCGGTCCGCATCAAACAGATCGCCCTTTCTGATCTTTTGCTGGTCGACCCAGGCCTGGGAGGCCAGCATGCGGCGCAGCAGCGACTCCTTGCTCATCTCCAGGCTGAAGACGGCCACAATGGCCTTTTCTTCAATGGCCGCATGCTCGGCGATATTGATGGCCAGCGCGCTTTTTCCCATGGAAGGACGGCCGGCGATGATGATCAGTTCGCCTTTTTGCAGGCCGCTGGTCATGACGTCAAACTGAGTAAAGCCGGTAGCCAGGCCGGTAATGTCGCGGGGTTTTACATTTAATAGATTGTCAACTCCGCCGTAGGAGTCGTCGACGATCTCGCCGAGCGTCTGGAAGCCTTGCTTGAGGCCTTTTTCGCTGATCTCGATCAGCTCTTTCTCGGCAGCGCCCAGAATATCCAGGGCGGATTCGCTCTGGTCGGTGGCGCGGGCGATGGCATACGAGCAGATGAGCATGAGCCTGCGCAGCATGCTCTTGTCCTTGACGATGCGGATGTACTCTTCGATGACCGGACGGCGCGGCAGACCCTCGGTAAGCGAAGCCAGGTAGGCCACGCCTCCCACGGTTTCGATCTCCTTGGTGCGGGTCAGCTCATTGGACAGGGTGATAATGTCCACGGCCCTCTGGTCATTGATCAAACTGGTCATGCACTCGAAGATGCGGCGATGAGAGTCAAGAGAGAAGTCTTCGGCTTTGATCTTTGCTGAGGCCTCGGAGTGGGCCGCGTTGTCCAGCAGGATGGCGCCGAGAATGGTCTTCTCGGAGTCCACACTGGAGGGCAGGGTGGAGTCAAAAGCCAGGTTGGGAAGAGTGGCCATATCAGATAGAGTGTAGGCTGGTCGGGGACAGATAATCGCCTGTGAATTGCTACGAGGATGTGTGGGAATCTAAGAACTGAGTCAAAATGATTGACTATGAGGAAGTTATTGTGATTTTTCTATGATAAGGCACATATACAATGATCGGATTTACATACATGAATTTGCTATACTTGCCAATTCAACTCATCGTAATATTCACACATCTAGAGATTTTTGCACTTGCCGAATAGGCTAGCAGTGATTAGCATCCCAATTAGCTAGTGGCCCCGGAAGGATTAGAACCTTCATCTTACCGGTTGCGGACCAGGTGCTCTATCCGATTGAGCTACGGGGCCACCATTTCGGGCGCCAGGGATTTGCATATCCTTGGCGCCTTTGTTTTGTTCGCAGATTACCCGACATATAGGCAGGTCTACGAACTGGTTTTATTTTGACATGAGGGCGGGTTGTGCAGAATCCGGGCGTTTGCGGAAATCTGGAAAACGGCGGCGAAAATGCCTGCAAACCGCCGCGGTAATGCCGTATTCTCGTTGCAAAGCAAGGAGAAAGTCTATATGGCAAAGGAAACATTGAGCAGCGCGAAACTGAAGAGAGTTCTGGCGGCGCTGGAAGGCAACTGGAAGGCCGAGATGGAGGGCTACCACACCTACCAGACGCTGGCCGACCGGGATACGGACCCGGTGCGCGCCCAGGTATTGCGCCACCTGGCCGGAGCCGAGTGGGAGCACGCCGAGCTGTGGCACGGCCGCATCGTGGAGCTGGGCGGAACCGAGCCGGTCTACCACGGCAAACCCGGCGGCGACGCCGATTCGCTGGCCAGCCGCGCCGGTGGAGTCCGCATGGCTCTCAGGCGCCTGGAGATCGAGGAGAGCCGCGCCATCGCCAGCTACGGAACGCAGTTGAAGGAGCTGGGCGACCCGGAGTCCATCGCCATTCTCGAGCACGTCATCGAGGATGAGAAGGACCATTACAAGGAACTCGGCTCGCTTCTGCGCGGCCATTACCAGGCTCCCGCGGGCGCGCACAAGATCAATGCCCAGGCGGTTCTGGACGAGATGCTGGCCAAGCGCAGCCAGGGACGCAAGCAGCCGGGAAGCTGGATTGGCGACGCCATTTACGGGGTCAACGACGGCCTGGGAGCCATCTTCGGCATCGTCAGCGGCGTCAGCGGCGCCACTGCGGGCGACAGCAAGTACGTGCTGCTGGCCGGCCTCTCCGGCCTTATCGCCTCTGCTCTCTCCATGGGCTCGGGCGCGTACCTGGCCGCCAAGAGCGAACGCGAAATCTATCTGGCTGAAGTCGCCCGCGAACGCGAGGCCATCCAGATGAACGGCCCCGAAGCCCGCGAACTGCTCTCGCTCTACTATCAGGTAAAGGGCCTGCCCGAAGAGGACTCCCATCACATGGTGGAGCACATTGCCAGCGACTCGGAGCAGTTGCTGCGCGCGCTGGCCAGTGAGCGGCTGGGCACCAGCGAGGAGGCGCTTGCTAACCCAATGGTCTCCGCCGGCTCCGGCGCGCTCTCCACCGCCGTTGGCGCGGCCATTCCCATCATTCCCTTCTTTTTCATGACGGGGATCGAAGCAGTCATCGCCGCCGCCATCATCTCGCTGGCCGCGCATTTCGCCGTCGGCGCAGCCAAGTCGCTGATCACCGTCCGCAGTTGGTGGTCCTCCGGCTTCGAGATGACCGCCGTCGGCGCTCTGGAAGGCGCAGTCACCTACGGCATCGGCCTTTTGCTGGGCAAGGGAGGGGTGTAAATCATCTTTTTTCAAGCATGAAAACCTTTCCCCTGAGGCTGAACCGATAAAATGAATTCGGCTTTTACCTCCGGGGGAAATTTGTGTTGAAAAAGAATCTTTGCCTGCTCGCCTTAGCTGTAACTCTGCTGCCATGCATCCCCATAAAGGGACAGACCGTAGCCGGCATCGTCGTCGAGCGCAACGTATCGATGCAGACGCGCGACGGCGTGACGCTGCGCGCCGATATCTATCGCCCGGCTGGGGACGGGCCGTTTTTCGTGCTCTTGCAACGCACGCCCTATAACAAGGACAACACCGCCGTCTTTGCTCGCAAGGCCGCCGCGCGCGGCTACATGGTGGTGGCGCAGGATGTACGCGGGCGGTTCACCTCCGAGGGTGAGTGGTATCCCTTCAAGCACGAAATAAATGACGGCTATGACAGCGTCGAGTGGGCTGCCGTGCTGCCCCACTCCAACGGCAAGGTGGGCATGTTCGGCGGCTCCTACGTGGGCGCGACGCAGTTGCTGGCAGCCATCAGCCATCCGCCCCATCTGGCGGGAATCTGCCCGGTTGTAACGGCCAGTAACTACCATGAGAACTGGACCTACCAGGGCGGCGCATTCGAGCAGTGGTTCAACGAATCCTGGACCTCCGAACTGGCGCAGGACACCTTCAACCGCGCCATTCGTCAAAACACGAATGCCTTGATCGGCAGCACGGTTCTTCCCTTGAGCCGGTTTCCGGTCTTGAACATCATGCTCACTCTGGACGGCCCGGACCTGACTCGCTCCCTGGCCCCCTACTTCCTCGATTGGCTCAATCATCCCACCTATGACAGTTACTGGAAGCAATGGTCCATCGAAGAAAACTACGACGAGATTCAGGTTCCCGCGCTCACCATCGCCGCCTGGTACGACATCTTCCAGGGCGGCTCGTTGCGCAACTATGTCGGCCTCCAGGCGCATGCCGGCAACGAAGCTGCACGCAACGGTCAGCACCTGCTGGTCACCGTCGGCGGCCACGCTGGCGGCGGCAGAACCATCGGTACAGTGGACTTCGGTCCGGCGGCCGAGGAGTACAACGAGAACGAAATTACCCTCGATTGGTATGACTACCTCTTCCTCGGAAAACAGAATCAATTCGCCAATGGCAAGCCGGTGAAGATCTTCGTGATGGGCGAGAATAAGTGGCGCGACGAAGAGGCATGGCCGCTGGAGCGGGCGAAAGAAACACGCTATTATCTGCTCTCGGCGGGCAAGGCCAATAGCACCTCCGGCGATGGCGCGCTTTCTATCACCACCGCGGCAACCGAAGTGGCCGACAAGTTCGTCTACGATCCCGCCAATCCCGTGCCCACTGTCGGCGGGCCTCTTTGCTGCGACGCGATTCATCTTGCTCCCGGCCCGCGCGACCAGAAGGAAGTCGAGAGCCGCCCGGATGTACTCGTCTACTCCACAGAGCCTCTCGACAGCGACGTCGAAGTTACCGGTCCTGTAACTCTTGACTTATATGCCATCTCTTCGGCTGTGGACACGGACTTTACCGCTAAGTTAGTCGATGTATGGCCCAATGGATTTGCGCAGAACCTTACGGAAGGAATTCTCCGCGCAAGTTATCGCGAATCGACTTCGGAGGCCAAGCCAATCGTTCCCGGCAAGGTTTACGAGTACAAGATCGATATGTGGGCGACGAGCAATGTCTTTTTGAAGGGACACCGGATTCGCCTGGAAGTGAGCAGCAGCAACTTCCCGCGCTTTGACCGCAATCTGAACACTGGCAAGCCTGCGAGCACGAGCGCTGTTTTTGTGAAGGCGACGAACACCATCCTGCACGATCCTGCGCATCCAAGTGCGCTGGTGCTGCCGGTGGTGCCGAGATAAACCTGAAGGAGTAACTTAATGAAATCGCCAGAGGTATATTCACTGCTGAAAATCGAACTCGCGCCGTGGTTTAAGTCCGAAGGTTTCAAACGCGCTAAGGGCCTTCTCAGTTGGACTCGTCCTCATGGAGATGCTCATATTGTTGTCTGGTGTCAGGTTTCACAGTACGGATGGGATCCTTATGCTGGCTCACAATTTATCGTAGAGTTTCAGCGATCTTCCGAACCTGTGATTGGGTACGGGTACAAGAATGCACACAGAGAGCGGATTGCCTTGCTTCTTTCCCCAGAGGAGCGAGAAGAGGTTCGTAGAATACAGAATTCAGTTATAGCAAGCCTCCAACATCCACCGGCAAACCATCCTATTTTGCACTTTACGCAAGAAGTAACAGACATATATGTGAAGCAATTCAAGGCCGTAAGTGAGCCATATCCTGAACGGAATGATATCTGGTTTAGATACGCTTCACCTGAACATATAACACAATGGGCACATTTCATCATCGGCAGGCTACCCAAATGTGTTGCTATTGCTGAGTCGTGGTCCAACCTATCAATGCCGGCAAATGTGTTTTGAATAGCCGCTAGCTGATTTGCTGATTCGCGATCAGCTCTTTTGCCGCTTTCCGCCCCAGGCGAATGCAGTCGGGAATGCCGATGCCGTCGTAGGCGTTGCCGGCCAGCTTCAATCCGGGCAAAGCGGCGACGCTCGCGTTGATGCGCTTCATGCGCTCCTGGTGGCCGACGGCGTATTGGGCCATGGCCCGTGGCCAGCGCGAAACCTGCGCATACATCGGTTCGGCGTCCGGCGGCAGAATCTTTTTGCCGAGAATCTCGCTCAATTCGCGGCGCACGGTGGCCAGCAGCTCTGTGTCTGGCGCGGCCATCAGGGCCTCGTTCTTCATCCCACCCAAAAATGCGCGCAGCACCACCTTGCCCGGCGGCGTGCGCCCCAGAAATTTGTGATGGACAAAGGTGCAGGCCAGCATGGAGCGGCCCTCGATAACCGGAACCAGGAAGCCGAATCCGTCAGGCAGGCGGCCCAGCTGAGACTCGTCGTAGATAAGGTTGACGGTGATCGACGAGGAATAAGGAATGCCGCTCAGCTCCCCGGCTAGCTGCGGGTCAATCCGGCCCAGCAGCTCACCGGCTGCCCATGCCGGCGAGGCCATGATGACCGCGTCGTAGATCTCGGTTTTGCCGCCGCCAACAATCTTCCATCCATCGGCAACTTTCTCGATGCCGCTGACCGGCGTGGAGAGGCGCACCGAGGCCGGATCAAGCCGCGCGGCCACGGCATTGACCATCTGATTCATTCCGCCGCGCAGTGCGGTGAAGATAGAGCGTGTGGCCGGCACAACGCTGGTAACACTCGCCGGACGCGCAGTCCTCGCCGGACGCGCAGCCCTCGCTGAGCGCATTGCCGCGCGCATCTTGCGGTGAGCGGCCAGCATGCCGCGGGTGAGCGATCCGTATTCTTCTTCCATTTCCACCAGGCGCGGCAGCACGGTGCGGGCGCTCAGTTGCGCGGAGTCGCCGCCAAAGATTCCGCTCAGCAGCGGATCGGCCAGCCGGTCGACAACCTCGCGTCCAAAGTGGCGCTCGACGAGCGCGGCTACAGATTCGTCCGGCAGCCCGGAAGGCCGCGGCGGATGCAGCAGTTCCAAACCCATGCGAATCTTTGTCGGCAGGCTGAAGAGGCGGGTCAACGCGGTGGGAATCAGCTTGGTGGGGATCAGGAACATCAGCCCGTCGGGCAGAGGGACGAGCCGGTTGCGGACGACAATATAGGTCTTGCGGTCGGCGTCGTTCGAGGGGATCAGCTCGGCGCCCAGCCCCAGCTCGCGGCAGAGCTCGGCAGCCGCCGGCTTCTCGGTCAGAAAGGAGTCCGGGCCGCGCTCCAGCACCGCGCCATCCACAACTTCTGAACTCAGGGAGCCGCCCAGCCGGTCGCGCGACTCATAGAGCGTGTACGCGACCGTTTTGCCCGCCCGGCGCGCCTGCTCCAGCTCATAGGCCGCCGCCAGCCCTGCGATTCCCCCGCCGATGATTGCCGTGCGCATCGATCCCCTCACTCACTATTAGAGCAGTTCAGGGCGGCAGAAAGCGGTGACCGGGATTACCCAGATTCGCAGGTGCATCGTTTGCCGGTTACTGGACGCACTCTGTTCGGTTGCGCCGCTTACAGCATCTTGTCGTCTACATTAGCCAGCGTCGTATCCGCCGCCGCCCTGCTCCAGCCAATGCGCAGGTCCTTCACGCCGTGCAGAGCGAAAGCGCCATCCGTCCCGCGCGGAGCCGTGACAGCGAAGAAATCCGCCCGCTCCACATCTGTCAGAGAAAACGCCGGGCGCGCATCGGGAGTCGAGTTGGCAATCTCCACGTGGCTCATCTCCACATTGCGCATGTGCCGCATAAAGAATCCCGACGCCGGCATGGGGCCGAACATCGTCGGCTCCGGATACTTGTTCTCATACTCCGGCGGCTGAATCTTTGCCATCTCCGCCGTGCCGCCGCCCGCCGTCTCTATATAAACGTTAGAAAGCTTCACGTCTTCGATTGGATAGCCGGGAATTCCGCTCAGCACGCAACTGATTCTTTGCGGCGCGTTGCAGCAATCCAGATTGCTGACCAGGATGCGCTTCAGCGTTCCCACCTTGGTCGTCTCCTTGGGTCCGCGCAGCCGCGCGCCCAGCCGCATGAAGAGCGGCCCTGAGACCAGGTCGCGCATGGTCGTATTGGTAATGGTGATGTCTTCCATCAGCGCGCCATCCACGGTCTCCAGCGCGTATCCCTGGCAACCTTCAAAAACGCAGTTGGAGATAGTGATGTTGATGAAGCCGCCATTCGATTCCGTGCCGCACTTGATGCGCCCTGTGCGCGGCACATGAAAGTCAGGCGCAAACTTCTTGAAGGTTCCATTCAGCACCGTGCCCAGTTCGTAAGTTCCCGTCACCCAGCAGTTGGTGATGGTCAGGTTCCGCGTCGGCCGCGCAGTACCCAGCGCATAACTCGACTTGGGACAGATGCCGTCGTCCCACGGCGAGTTGACGGTGCAGTTGGAGACGCGCACATTCTGGCAGCAATCGATGTCCATGCCGTCGCGGTCGGTGTCGATCTTGAGATTGTCGATGGTCAGGTTGTCAACGCCGGTCAGCAGCAGCGCAAAGTGGCCGCACTTGAGCATGGCAAAGTCGCGCAGCAGCACGTTGCGGCAGTTCTTCATCGCGATGGCCTTGTTGCCCACTCCCGCCTGCTCGGCCACATAGATGGGATAATTGCCGCGGGCGGCGCGTTCTGCGCCGAAGCTCAACCCTCTGCCCCAAATGAGTCCGGTTCCGGTGATGCTGACATCGTGAATCTCTTCGCCCCAGATCAACGAGTTATGCCAGTGGTTATGGCCGTAATCCTGGTAGGCGTCCCACTCGGTCTTGGGCTCGGCGGCGTCGTACACGCCTCCGTTGTAGCCGGTCGTTTCGCCGGGCTTGGGCGAATCGGCGGCGATGACGGCGCTGCCCTCCTCCAGATGCAGGTGGACATGGCTCTTCAGGCGGATTGAAAAGCAGAGGTAGCTTCCTGCGGGGAAGAGGACCTCGCCTCCGCCTGCCGCCGCCGCGGCCTCAATGGCTTTGTTCACGGCCGGCGTATCCAGCGTCTTGCCGTCTCCCGTCGCGCCGTATGCACGAACGTCAAAGATTGCCGAGGCCGGCTTGGCATCCGGCTTGCTGTCCTCTGCCGATGCTGCAAAAGAAACGGCGGGAATCGCGGCAGCCGCCATGCCGATACCGCCTGTGCGCAGAAAATCGCGCCGCAGCGAATTAAATGAACTCATAGGAATCTACCTCTGAGGATGGATTGTAAATCCCGACAGAAGCAAGGGGCTGAACCTTCAGGTCCCTGAGTTCCCGCTAACGCCCATGCCGTTCCCAGAAGATAGCCGGAGTGACAATCGGGTATCGCTCACCGAGCGCGAGCAAATCTATGTCTCCGGTGACAAGATAGTCGGCTTGTGCTGTGCGCAGGGTTCCCAGCACAAATTGATCGGTGGGGTCGCGCAGGGTTTCATCCGGATCAGTGCTGGATTCGACGATCTCCGCTAAAAACAGGAAGCTGTCTGCGAGATCGCGGATTTCAGCGGGAGTGAGCTTGATGCGCGGCAGCCGCGGCAGCACTCGAACCATCTCATCGAGAATGTAGCGCGAGAGGACCAGGTCAACTTCGCCCTCGCGCCAGGCGTTTAGGATGCGTCCGGGAATGCTGCCGGGATAAGCCAGCGCCGACACCAGGACGTTGGTGTCCAGAACAACGCGCAAGCTATAGCGGTTCGACAATTGCTGTACCTCGAAACCACTGTCCTCAAGTGGCATTTTCCTCAAGAAAATGCCACCTTGCACGATGCCAGAAATGGCACGTAAATTGTGGAACCGCTCGAGCCATCAGCGCCGCCGTTCGCGCGTAACCGCCGCATCAATCTCCGCCATGCCCTCATCGGCGGGAACGCCCGCATACGCCTCAGCAACCCGGCTGCTTAACTGATCAAATCGATCCCGCATGGCGCGGATGCGCGCAAAGAGATCGGCGTCCACCAGGGCGGCAACAGGCTTGCCATCCTTGTTCACCACGATGCTGGCCTTTTGATACTGGACCTGGTTAAGCATCTCGCCCAGGTTCTGGCGAAAATTGACGGCATTGACCTCGGTGACCATTGCACCCTCCAACCATATTAACCAATATGATTAGTATGACCGATATGGCCTATTTTGTCGAGACGTGTACCCAAGTCATGTCTTTGGGGATTGGATCCCGAGCTAGAAGCTAGAGGCTAGCAGCTAGAAGCTGATACTCAGCTCTTCGCAAACGCCGCCGCGTGGCTTTCCAGCTCCGGGTCCCAGTGCTTGGGCTGGTAGATGCAGCAAGGCTCCGGGGCCAGGGGGTTGCCGGTAAGGGCGTAGGCGCGGGCGCGAGAGCCGCCGCAGATCTCCTTGTACTCGCAGGCGCCGCACTTGCCCTCCAGCTTGCTGGTGTCGCGCAAAGATTTGAAAATGGGCGCGTTGCGGTAGATCTCGGCGAGCGGGGTCTCGCGGATGTTGCCGGCGTGGATGGGCAAAAAGCCGCTGGGGTAGACATTGCCTACGTGGGAAATGAACAGGAAGCCCTTGCCGTCGTTGACGCGGCGCGTGGTCCAGTTGGCGGTGCGGGTTTTGGCGTCGCTGGTGGGCGCGCCGGGCTCATATACCATTGCCGCGGCGCGCTCAACATTGCCCGGATGGCCCTTTCCTTCGCCCGGCATTTTTCCATGGCTCATTTTGCGCTCTTCCAGGTTGTGTTGCAGCAGGTAGCGGCGGTAGTGCATGGCCTCGGTGGTCTTGATCTGGAAGTTGACCCGCTGGGAGAGCGCGTAGATTTGCCCAAAAATATGCTCAATTTCCTCTCCGTCCAGTAGGTCATTTATTTGCCCGCGTCCCACGGGAACCAGGAAAAAAACATTCCACATCACGATGGCCAGTTTCTCGAAAAGGGCGCAGAGATTGTCCAGGTCGTGGGCGTTGTGGCGGCTGATGGTGGTGTGCACCTGGATGGGAATACCCGCCTCGTTGGCCCACTCAATAGCCTGGATAGTGCGCGCATAAGCGCCCGGAAGTCCGCGAAAAGCATCATGAATCTCCGGTGAAGAGCCGTCCAGCGAGATTCCCAGCCGGACCAGGCCCACCTCCTTGAGCTTGAAAATCGCCTCGCGGGTCAGCAGCGGCGTTGCACTCGGTGTCAGCGCCACCTGGACGCCTTTCCCGGCGGCATAGCGGATCAGCTCGAAGACATCGGCGCGCTTCAATGGATCTCCGCCGGTGAATACAAAAATTGGCACGCCCATGGCCGCAATCTGGTCGATCAACGCTTTTCCCTCTGCGTTGGTCAGCTCGTCAGGGTGTGCGATGGGCTGGGCGGCGGCGCGGCAGTGCTTGCAGGCCAGATCGCAGGACTGGGTGACCTCCCAAATGGCGAGGAAGGGGGTTTCGTCAAAGTTCAATCCGCCACGGGCGGGAATGTTATGCATCGGCTGCATGAAACCTCCAACAGAATCAGGGCAAGTGGGCCGGGAAGCTGGGCCTATGCCGGGGAAATGAGCTGACTTTCGTCATTAAAGTCGACCAAGACACTACCGATAAGATGATTTTCCCCAGGAAGGAGATTGTCTTGATAACTAAAAACAGAGCCCTTTGAAGTGGAAAACCGTTCAAAAGCCTATGATTCGACTCCAGAAGAGCAGTTGCAGGGTTGGTCTGGATGTGATTTGGATCACCTTGCCTGATTCAATGACATTTGACCATCTATTGATAGACAAATTCCCGAAAAGGGGCGCACAATTCCCATTTTATTGATGGATTGCTCTATCGCTTGCGTCTTATGAAGAAAACACAGGGTATTCGGCGCGACGCAAGCTAGAGTTTACTGTGACCTCGCAGGGATGAGTGTCGCGTAGCGTTGTGCCGCCGTGCAGGGCAGCCGATGGCAAGTCCTTTTAATCTGCTTCACCTCAAGGAGATTCCCATGGCCAAAGTCCTAAAGCCGGGTTGGAGCAAACCCTCCACTATCCTGTTTGCCTCCGAGATTCCCGCCAATGAAAAGGCCTTCTCCTTTGCCCTGGGGCAAGCTGTCGTGTTTGGCGCGAAACTGATTCTTTTTCACGCCTACGACACGCTGCTGGTGTCAGCGACGGAGAGTGCGAGCGTTCTTTACTACGATGCTGCCGCCGTGGACCGCGCCGAGATGGAGCATCTGGAGCCACTGGCCGAGCGCGTCCGGGATGAGGGCGTGGAATGCGAGACGGTGGTGCGGCCGGGGCTGGCCGCCGACCAGATACTGACCTGCCAGCGCGAGCGGCAGATTGACCGCATTGTCATGGGCACACACTCGCCCGGTCCCATCGGCAAGCTGCTGGTGGGCTCGGTGGCCGAGGCTGTGCTGCGCATGGCCCCAGTGCCGGTCTTTATCGTCGGCCCGGAGGTGGTGAATAGCGCGGACAGCAACTTTGCCATCAGGACCATTCTGTGCGGCGTCAGCCTGCACGAATCCAGCGCCATGGTGGCCAGCTTTGCGGCGCAACTGGCCGCTGAGCACAATGCGCGCCTGCTTTTGCAGCATGTGATCCGTCCCCAGAAGCGCCATGAGGTTCTGTCTGGCCGGAGCATCGATCAGATAGAGGACGAGATGGTGTCTCTGATTCCGGTTGCGCTGCGGAAGAAGATCGCCGTGCAACCGATCGTGGCTCCGGGCGATCCCACCGAGGAACTGCTCAACCATGGCCGGTCGCAACAGGCCGACCTGACGGTGCTGGGCGCGCAGGGCGCATCGGCCTTCGCCGCCGTGGCCCGTCACGGCGTGGTGTACAAAGTCCTGGCCCATGCGCGCTGCCCGGTGATGACCCTTTCGCCGGTGGTGCTGGCAGCCAGCGGAGCAAAAAAGGAACGTGTCCCTACGGGCGAGGTCTATCTGGCGGGGGTGTTTTAGAATTTGCGTGGCGGAGGCAGCGATTACTCCTCCTCGCAGTCGCATCTCTCCTTCCTTCTCGAATCTGGGGCCGGCTAGTTCCTGCCGGTTGCGCCGCCTTGTGCTTCTTTTGCGACAGTCTGGCTCCGCACTGATAGCGTACCGTCAGCTAATAACCGGATTACGGAGGCATGGCGCGATGAATCAACAAGCAATTGAAGCGAAAGACCGTACCGTTCATGGGCATTTCGGCCGCTTCGCCGCAGTGGCCTCTGGATGGCTGGGGTCAACGTGGGCATTTGTGGGCGCGGGCCTGGTGGTTGTATTGTGGGCTGCCACCGGCCCTATCTTCCATTTCTCAGACAACTGGGCGATGGTGATCAGCACGGCAACGTCCATCGCGACGTTTCTGATGGTCTTTTTGATCCAGAACACGCAGAATCGCGATGCGCGCGCGACTCATCTGAAGCTCAATGAGTTGATTCGGGCCATGGATTCGGCTCGAAATCAAATGATCGACATCGAGAGACTGAGCGATTTGGAACTGGATGCGATGCAGGCTACCTACGAAAAGATAAAAACAGGCTGGACGGAGCGGCAGAAGCGAAGCCCTCGCGGCGCGCAGGAGAAATGAAGGGGAGAATCGCCGCCACGGTGCGCCGGGTGGATTCGATTGCATTGTCCAAACTGGAGATGTACCAGGGAAAAAGATGTTGTTGCGGGCGAAAGCCCGCCTGGGTGGTTCATTGTGTGCCTTATAGACCAGCGGCCTGCCGCGAATCTGAGCGACTCTACGTCTAGAGGTGGTAATGATGGATAAGCAAAGAGTGAAGGGCGCGATCGACCAAGTGGTGGGAAGCGCAAAGCGGCAAGCCGGAAACTTGACCGGCAACACCGGGACCCAGGCAAAAGGCGCCGTTCAACAGGTCAAGGGTAAAGTTGAGACGGTTATCGGCAAGGCGAAGGATGCGGTTCGCGATGCCAACGATAATGCCGCGGCACAGCGCCAATGCAACCAGAAAGCCGGGGGCGAGCGCTGCTAAGTTATCGTTGCGGATCATGCAGGGGATGGGAGGCCTGAAATTCATTGCCTCCCTTCCAGTTGCCGACCAAGAGCAGATTGCACGCCTCAGGGCACCAGCCAGCCCGATGGGGATTAGCGAGGCGTAAAGCTCGTAATCGACTACGTGAGGACGAAGCCGGAGAAAACGCAATCACACGCTTGCGGTATGATGTCTCTGCTCCTTTCCAGGTTTGTTCGATGCAGCTTCGGGCCATCTTGCTCACTGGATGATTACGCGCGCAGGCGATGGCGCAACCGGAGGAATGGCTTTTCCAGCAGGAAATACGAACCCAATGCTGCAGCGACAGCAAAAAACAGGTTTTGCGGAAAAGCATTGACCCACGCGACGGAATTCCGATTGAGAAACAACTGCTGCCATAGGTAGAGCGAATAGCTGAGAACGCCGATAAACGCAATTGGCTTCCAGTTGAGGACTTGCCCCATCCAATCACGAGAACAATAAACGCTGCGGTGAATGAGGATTGCAAGACTCACATTTACGACTGACGCTCCGAAGATCGAGACCACCGTATAGCCCATGTAGCGATTGATCAACAGGATTAGCGCTACCAATCCTATTGAATAGGCAGGCTGAAAGAGCCGTAGATACCAGGTTTTTTCTTCAAGCCAGCCGCAGACCATTGCCAACAGGCAACCCATCGCAAGGCTGTCTGCGACCATTGGGAACATTTCAAGATCTCGATAGGGGCTTCCCCTCAGAAACAGCCAAGCAGCCGAGCGTGCGACAGGCGCGAACAAAATCACTACAGCGGCAACCCAGCCGACGCGCCGCGGCCTCAATAGAACAAAGGTGCATGGCCAAAGCAGGTAGAACTGTTCCTCGACGGAAAGCGGCCATAAATGTCCCACCTGCCATGACCTGCCGGGAAGATAGTTCATTGTGAAAGTGATGGCGTACCAGATATCCCTGGCCTGCAAATGCACAACACCGGCCCACCACAGCAGGCAGACGCAAGCGATGAATGTGTATGCGGCCGGAAACAACCGCACAGCCCTTCGAAGATGGAAAAGCCAGAGGGATACTCGCCCCCTTTTTTCGAGTTCCAACAGCAATAGTCGCGTGATCAAGAAACCAGAGATAACGAAAAAGACCACAACTCCAAGGTGGGCGTAGTCTCCAATGCCCAAATCCAGTTTCAAAAAACCGCGAGTACCAATGAGATGGCCCAGCAGGACAAGAGCAATCGAAATGGCCCGCAGTCCATCGAGAGAGGGTAAATGGCCGGAAGTGGTGAATTTCTTATGGGGCAATGGCAGCACAGAAGCAGGAGATAAGCTCACGCAGTACTCTTTCTGAATGCCTTCTGTTCACGTTGCAGAGTAAGCACATGAAAATGATAATGCACGCCCAGATGAAATGCGATGGAATCTCCGGCTCGATCCGGGTATACTGTCGGCAAGGCGGCTAGAGATGGACTAGCCAGCCATAAGTGAGGTGCGTCTTCCGCAGTGACTATAGCCCACTGACATTCGACGTTCCTGCCTCGGGGACATCCCGTTGGCGCGCGGTGGTTCGTGTGCTGCGAAGTCCCATGGATTCATTGGGTTGCGCCCTTCTTCCTTCCTCTTGTACCCTCTGCGGCTCCTCTCTGCCGCGTCTCTCTTCCGTGCCAATTTGTGATATTTGCTGGACGGAGTTTTCCGCCCTGAGCGGAGAACTGTGTTCCCGCTGCGGCGACACACTGGACGCGCCGGTGCTGGCCGGCCCTACGAAAAGCGGGCTGTGCCGGGCCTGCCGGCTGGCGCCCCCGCCGTTTGTGCGGGCGGTGGCCTATGGGCCTTACCAAGACCGCATGAAGGCGGCCATCCATGCGCTCAAATATGACCGGCTGCACGCGGTGGCGCGCGGCCTGGGACGGATGTTGGCCGAGGCAATTGCCCAATTGGCGGATGAAGCGCCCAGCGAAATGCTGGTGGTTCCGGTTCCGCTACACCGGACAAAATATGCCGAGCGTGGCTTCAACCAGGCTCGCTCGCTGGCTGCGGCGGCGCTTGCATCGCTCGGCGAGACGCATCCGGAGTGGCGGCTCACGCTGGCTCCGCGCACGCTGATGCGTCAGCGCGCCACCGAGAGCCAATTTGGCCTGACGCCGCGCCAGCGGCGCCTGAATGTGAAGGGCGCGTTCGAGATTTCAGATCCGGCTGCCGTCACGCTGAAGCACGTTCTGCTTATTGACGACATTTTCACTACCGGCGCAACGGCTCGGGCTGCGGCTTTAACACTGTCCCAGGCCGGAGCGGCCTCCGTGTGGGTGGCCACACTGGCCAGGGCGAGCCGCGTGTACAGCAACCGCCGTGGAACTTCCGCGCAGTTTGACGATGCGGAAGAAAATTTTGAACCGGCCGGCAGATTGCCGGTTGCAACCTTGCAAGAGGCAAGCATTTATTCATCGCACGAGCAATCATCTTTTTAACGAGGGGAAAGAGGATGTCGCTGGGAAAAGCCATGATTCATGCACGCAAGCAGAAGTCCATCGCAAGGGCCGCGGCGCTGGCCGGCGAGAAGGTGACGGTCCACTCCGCGCACATCCTGCAGATGCCGGTGCTGGTGCTGAATGCCTCCTATGAGCCAATCAATATCTGCGGCGCGCGGCGCGCCCTGGTGCTGGTGCTCAAGGGAATTGCACGCACCGAGGAGGAGCACGGGCTGATTCTTCACGCCCAGCGCAGCCGCATTCCCATGCCCTCGGTGATCCGTCTGCTGGAGTACCGCCGCATCCCTTACCAGACGCGCGCCCTCTCGCGCAAAAATATCCTGCTGCGCGACCGCAACACCTGCCAGTACTGCGGCGATACGCTGCCGCCCGCCGATTTGACGCTGGACCACGTGGTTCCCCGCTCGCGCGGCGGCAGCTCCACCTGGGAGAACCTGGTGGCCTGCTGCCATCCCTGCAACCGCCACAAGGGCAATCGCATGCTCAGCGAGATCGACGATATGATTCTACTGCGCGATCCGCGCCCCTTCTCGCTGCACACCAGCCGGCAGATCATGCGCATGCTGGGCAGGGCGGATGATCGGTGGCGGAAATACTTATTCTATTGAGTTGCAGCTGAAAGCTACTTCTTCGGCTGCGTGTCCGGAGGTTTTGTGTCCGGCGGCTTTGCGCCCGGCGTAATGTCCTGGCCTTCATAGATAACTTTTGTGGTTGAGCCAAACTGCTTGTAGTCGGTGTACTTGATGGTGTCGCGGATGTGCACGTCCTGGGCCATGTAGCCGGGGCCGCCGCTGAAGTGCAGGATGCCTTCGCCCTTGGTGTAAACGGGGAACCAGTAGTGACCGTCCACCTGCTGCCGCCAGGTCATGAAGGGTGGGTGCAGGTCTTCCTGTCCCTTGCGCGTGTCGTCGGGAACCATGCGCCCATTGGTCACCACGATCTGCAGGTCGGTCGCGTCCACCCAGATGCGCCCCAGCAGATAGCGCTGCTTCTTTTCGATGGTTTTGGGCGCCACATCGAAGACGTAGCAGTCCACCTCGTCCACCTTCTGCCGGCCCACGTACTTGATGTTGTACTGGCCGATCATCTCGGTGGTAAGGACAAAGGGATAGCCGTGCTGGATGTCCTGCATGTCGGAGGAAGACATCTGCACCCGCTGCAGGGTGCTCTCCGGCGCGTAGACTGTCTTTTCGAAGCGTTTGCCGGTGGGGTCAAAGATGACGTCGTCCACCTGGTAGTACTCGCCGTCCACCTTGTTGTCGTCGTCGATGGTCTGCACGCGGGCGATGCGGCGATAGGTGTAGTGGTTCAGCGCCTTCTGAAACTCGCTCTCCTTGGCGGCAAACTGGCGGATGATCTCTTCCGGGGCGATGGCCGGCGCGCTGATGTCCATGCGCCCGAAGCCCGCGTCGAGCGGCATGGGCGTAAAACTGTCCTGATTCTGCGCCGAGGCGGCCAGTGCGAGAGCCGACGCCGCCAGCAACGCCAAAGACCATCGAGTGCGCATGGGATCCCTCATCCATAAGATTAGACGAACGGGCATAGCAGCCGGATGCTTGTGGATTTTCAGAAGGGAATCATGGGCGAACTGTAAGCGGACGGATCAAAACCTGATTTCGCGGTGTCTATTGACATAAGGAAGTTTTAGCAGGACGCTTCTTAAAGGGTGAATCATGGACAAGTGTATTGCGCGAAATCTTTCGGCGATTGCGGTTTTACTTCTTATTGCATTCACAGCAATGGCGCAAGTAAAGTATTTTCCTGAAGAGGCTGCCGGGGGAGACCCACGACTTGACAAATTTGTAGACTGGTATTCCGTGCAACTCACGGCTCTCAAAGAACCATCCTTATTGGAGATGGCCAATACACCATCGTCAGAGTCCTACCGATTTCTCTGGCTACGCACCTTTCATCATCCGATTGCAATCCGGCTGGATGTGAAAGCAGATGGATCGAGTGTTCTAACGACAAAAATTACAAGCGGTGAGGGAGGTTATGAACCCGGTGTTTTGACCGTGAACACCTCCAGGAATCTGACGCAAGAACAAACTCAGAACATCGTCAAGAAAATAGAGGAAGCATTATTTTGGTCGATGCCGATTCTTGATGATGGAAATACGATCGGTGTAGATGGAGCAGAGTGGATCGTTGAGGGAGTGAAGAACGGGAAGTATCACGTTGTAACCAGGTGGTCGCCGGAAAGCGGAGCGATTCGCGAACTGGGGCTAGCATTCATTCACGATCTTGCGAAATTGAGTATACCTAAGAATGAGATGTACTAAATCGTAGCTATGCTACTCCTGCGCTGCCACTCGATAATCCGTAGAATAGCTCCAGATGGCTTTTACCGAACAATACGATGTAGCCGTGGTGGGCGCGGGGCACGCTGGGTGCGAGGCGGCTATGGCGGCAGCGCGCATGGGGCTGAAGACGGCGCTGATCACCATGAACCTCGACCTGATTGCGCAGATGAGCTGCAATCCGGCCGTCGGCGGCGTGGCCAAAGGCCATCTGGTGCGCGAGGTGGACGCGCTGGGCGGGGTGATGGGCGAGGTGACCGACGCGGTTGGAATTCAGTTCCGGCTGCTGAACGCGTCGCGTGGCCCGGCGGTGTGGAGTCCGCGAGCACAGTGCGACAAGCAGCTCTACCGCGTGAAGATGCGCGAGGTGTTGGAATCGCAGGCAGGGCTGCATATACGGCAGGCGGAGGTCGTTGATCTGGTGATCGACGAGGGAACAGGGACTGAGGGACCAGGGACTAAGGGACTGAGGCGCGTTTTGGGCCTGAAGCTGCGCGACGGGCGTCGGCTGATGGCGGGGGCCACGATTATCACTACCGGCACGTTTCTGAATGGGCTGATTCACTGCGGCGAAGAAAAATATCCGGCGGGGCGCAGCGGCGAGCCGGCCTCAGTTCTGCTGGGCGAGGCGCTGCGGGCGCTGGGCTTGCGGACGTGCCGCTTGAAGACGGGAACGCCGCCGCGGCTGGACGGGCGGACGATCCGCTGGGAGGCTTTCGAGGAGCAGGCGGGCGACGCGGAGCCCACGCCTTTCAGCTTCCGGACGAAAAAGATTGTTCAGCCGCAGATCAGTTGCCACATCGCCTTCACTACGCCGGAGACGCTTCGCATCATTCGCGCGAATGTCCATCGCTCAGCAATGTACTCAGGGCAGATTGCGGGCGTCGGGCCGCGCTATTGCCCGTCCATTGAGGACAAGATCGTCAAGTTTCCTGACAAGACGCAGCACCAGTTTTTTCTGGAGCCGGAGGGGCTGCACACCCACGAGGTCTACGTGAACGGCATGTCCACCTCGCTGCCCATGGAGGTGCAGTGGGAGATTGTGCATTCGATTCCCGGCCTCGAGCAGGCGGAGATGCTGCGGCCAGGCTACGCCATCGAATACGACAGCGTGGATGCGACCGAGCTGGACCGCACGCTGCGCGTAAAAAGCATGGAGGGACTGTATTTAGCGGGGCAGATCAACGGGACCAGCGGCTACGAAGAGGCGGCCTGCCAGGGAATCATGGCCGGGATCAATGCGGCGCTGTGGCTCAAGGGCGCGCCGCCGTTCACGCTCGACCGCAGCGAAGGCTACACGGGCGTGCTGATCGACGACCTGATCTCGATGGGTACGAATGAACCGTACAGGATGTTCACCTCGCGGGCGGAGTTCCGGCTGCACCTGCGCATCGACAACGCCGACCGGCGGCTGACCCCGCACGGGCGGAGGCTGGGACTGATCGACGACGCTGCCTGGGCGGAGTACGAGCAAAAACAGGCGAGGATGGCCGCGCTGGAGCGGCTGCTGGTTACACACAAAGTTGTCGGCGAACGGCTGGGTGCAGCGGGCCTGGACGAACTGACGGGTACGGCCGGTTTGACCTGGGCGCAACTGCTGAAGCGGCCCGAAGTTGGCATCGAGGCGGTTTTGGGAATGATGCGCGAGGAGCTTGCGGCCGAGCCACTGCTCAAGGATTTCGCTTCAGAGGCCGGTCGGAATCCGGAGCAAATCGCTCAGGCGGAGGACGCCATCCTGCGCGGTAGTTTGCGGAATGAAGCGCGAGCGGTGGAGACGGAAATCAAGTTTGCCGGCTACCTGGAGCAGCAGAAGAAATCCATCGCCAAGCTGAAAGCCGCCGAGGGGGTTGCGATTCCGGAGTGGCTTGATTATGGCGCCATCAGCGGTCTTTCGCGGGAGATGCGCGAGAAGCTGGAGCGGGTGCGTCCTGCGACCATCGGGCAGGCCAGCCGCATTCCCGGCGTAACGCCGGCGGCGCTGGGACTGGTGCACGTGTCGATCCGGCTGCAAGGGGCAAGGAGGCAGGCGAAGTAGTCCCTTAGCGCATTCCCGGAAGCGGTTCGGTTCCCGATCCAATCAGATCGAGGCAGCGCTGGTAAGTGAAGATGCGATTGCGGCGGCGGCCCGTGGTCTCAGTGACAATGCCCAACTGCTGAAGGTTTGTGAGAACAGAGGCCACCGTGGTGACGGTTTTTGAAACCCCAGCCGCAATGGAGCTAATGGAGGCAACCGGCTTGGCTTGCAGGTAACTGTGAATTTGCAGAGATGTGGCGGCCGACTTGGCTTGTGCTTGAATGCGCCGGCCATCTTCGCGGAAAAGCTCTCGCAGTTGAAAGGCTGTCTCTGCCGCCTGGCGCGCGGTACTCTCCACTCCCTCCAGGAAGAACTGAAGCCACTCCTCCCATACCCCTTCCGTGCGCACCTTTTGCAGGAGTTCGTAGTAACGGTCGCGATGGGTCTTAAGGTACAGGCTCAGGTAGAGCAGCGGCTCGCGAAGTACTCCGCTCTCGCAGAGCAGGAGCGTAAGCAGGAGACGCCCCAACCGCCCATTGCCATCCAAAAACGGATGGATGGTCTCGAATTGCACATGCGCCAGGCCGAGCTTGACTAACAGTGGCATCCGGTCGTCATAGAGATACTTCTCGAAGGCGTCGAGGCACTCCATCAGGTTTTCCGGGGGCGGCGGGACATAGAGGGCATTCCCAGGACGGGTTCCGCCAATCCAGTTTTGACTGCGGCGAAATTCGCCGGGAGTCCTCTGCGCACCTCTGCCTTTGCGCAGAAGCACGCTATGAATCTCGCAGAGCAGGCGCAAGGAAACCGGGAACCCCTCCTTGAGCCGCTTCAATCCGTGTTCCATGGCCGCGACATAATTGGAGGTCTCACTCACGTCGTCCAGAGGCCCGTCCGGCGTCAGACCGCTTTCGAACTGGAGCAAATCAGAGAGTGAGGACTGCGTTCCCTCAATCTGCGAGGAAAGAACTGCCTCTTTACGAAGATATAGATAGATGAAAAGTTGGGGGTCAGGCAGCAGAGCGGTTGAGCCATCCAGCCTGCCCAGTGCCTGATTGGTCCTGTCTAGCAGAGCATAGAGAGGTTCCATTTCCAATGGAGGTTCTGGCGGCAACGGGTTGGGGATGTACGCCTGTACCTGCTCCCCAACAACGGTAGAGACACGATAATGCCCAGTTTCGCGTCGAATGCTCATCGGAAAGCGCTTAATCCAGAATAGCGCAAACCTATTATTCCATATTTAATTGATTTTCTGGAATAAGAATGAGCCTTATTCCAGAAATTTGCAATAAAAAGTATCAATTTCCAGCGATTGCCTCGTTTGTTAGGAAATTAGCGCTGCCCTACCCTTATCACCCCTTGCCAATAAACGGAATGTGGAAGGGATTTTCTTCGTTGGACGGCTTCTTGTGTTTGGGGCTGGTGTCCTCGGGAAGCCTGGTGCGCTGGGAATTAATGCACATCCATCCGCTGCGGGCGCGCTCGAAAACGTGGGTGAAAACGCCCTTTTCGTCCACCTGGGCGGAGCCGACCTTGTGGTGCATGATGTAGGTGCCGTTGGCTACCGCGATATCGCCCAGCATGCGCACGGTTATCACCTTCTGCTCGAGATGAAGGGTTTTGTCCTCGCCGGTAATCAGTTGGGCCAGCTGCTGGTTGCGGGTGGTGATGTCGCCGCCCGCGGAAACGTCCACGAACAGCGGGGAAAGCACCAGTTCGAGAGCGTACTGGTCGCGCATGTTGATGGCGTTAGACCAAGCGTCTTCTATCTTCTGGAACTCGAGTATCGCAGGGCTTTCGGCCGAGGTGACGGCGGGGGGAGGCGCTGCCGGCGCCGGATTCTGAGCTACAACTACGCAGCATGAGAGCAGGAAAACAGAAAAACCAGCCACAAGACGGTTCATACTCACCATGAACTCCATTTCAGGGATCAGGGGTCAGGGATCAGGGGTCAATTGCCGTGGTTGCGGCTGCTCTTGGGGGAGGAGCCTGTTCCTATTTTCTACTCCCTTTTCCCTATCTTTCGATGATAGCTCTTGGACTTGGCAGGATGGTTGTGGGGAGCGGTAAAAATACAACAAAGGGCCTAGCTCATGGTTTGCAAATGATCGGGTTCGTGGAGGGTAACCAGGGAATCTTCGATGGAGATCCAGCCCTCCTTGCGGAACTGGCCCAGAGTGCGGGTGACGGTTTCGCGAGTGGTGCAGGCCATGGAGGCCATCTCCTCGTGGGTCAGTAGCAGCGGAAAGCGGAAGCCGCCGCCATCGAGGTGTTCGCCGATCTGGTGGGCCAGCTCCAGGAGCAGGCGTCCCAGGCGGGCAGCGACGCTATCAGCCAGGGCGATACGGCAGGCATCCTGCAGCGCGAAGCGGTATTCCTGGCAGATGCACTGCACGGCGCGCATCTGGGCCTCTTTATGAGCACGCAGAAAAACCATGAACCGGTCGCGCTCGACGGGACGGAGCTGGGCGGCGGTAAGCGTTTCCGCCGAAACCTCGTAAACGCCATGAGATAGAACCGCGTACAGGCCCAGCATGGAGCCCGGCCCGGCAACCCGGACGATCATCTGCCGATCCTGATGCCGCCCGGCGGTGAGCTTGAGATAACCGCCGCAGATCAGGTAAAGACAGCGGGCATCATCGCCCTGTGTAAAAAGGGAAGACTGAGCGGGCAAGGAGACAGTGCTGGTCGCCAGCTCAAGGTCGGCCAGTACGGCGCTGCCCAGGGAACAAAACCAGCCGGGGCGGCGATTGGAGCAGGCGGCGCATCCCACAGGAACCTGCCGGGCAATGTGCTTTTGCCGCGTTTGCGCTGCCACCGAGTTCTCCGAATGCGCCATGGTCTTGCCCCGTTCGTCGCCGGCACAATTTTCCATCCCGGTTCGTGGCTTGCCTTTGTGTACAGCGCAGGCTCCGAAGCGAGAAAGAAAGGCCCTTGCCTCCAGGGGAAGAGACTCTGCTTGAAGAGATTTTGCCGGAATCGCAGGAACTGTGGATGTGATGGGCCTCACGTCTCTATAAAGCCCCGATAACCATAGTTTTCTAACCTTTATGTTCCTTAGATGCACACGTGTCCATTGATCTTGCGGTAGCTGTGTGGCTACAGAAGCTTTGGATTTGCACAGCAGTACAGAGGATTTGAGTGCAAGCGGGAATCCACGTCACTTTGGAACAGGAAAATCTGCCATCGAACAAGCCACCTGGGATATGTGATGGGCATCACCGTTCGGCCTTTAGTAAAGAACGTAGGATTCAGCCCATGAGTGATGCTCCGCACAATGAGCACCGTTCGCAAAGTGTGTCCTGCACAACTGCCCGGGGCGGCGTTTCCAACGGGAAATTAGCCGTTTTGCGCGGTTGGATGCCGGTATGCTCGATTGCGGAAGTGGCTAAGAGAGCATCCAAGGCGGTAATCGATGCATAAAAATGGGCCTGTCACGCAATTTTCAATTGGTGCGGCTCCGGGCAACAAGCCGGGGTTGCGAGCTTGTTTGATGTTGATTCTGGGCGCAGGCATGTTGTGCGTTCCCATGCTGGCGGCTGCTGCGCCCGGAGAGAAGCCGGCCACCGCGCAGGTGAAGGATACCAATGCCGCGAATTATGTGGGCAGCGAAACCTGCGCCACCTGCCACGACGAGGTGGCCAAGAAGTTCGCCGAGAATCCTCATACCAAGATTGCCTTGCAGCATGGCAAATCCGGAGCCACCTGCGAAAGTTGCCATGGCGCGGGCAAGGGGCACGTGGAAGGCGGCGGAGACATTACTAAGATCTTCGACCCCTCCAAGGCCACGCCGAAAGAGGCGAGCGCCAACTGCCTCGGCTGCCACGCGGGAGTGCATCCCAACTTCGACCGTTCACCTCATGCCAAGGCCGGCGTCAGCTGCATCAGTTGCCACGACATTCACGCCGGCAAGGAAGAGCCGCTGCTGAAGGCCGCGCAGCCCGCGCTGTGCTTCCAGTGCCACAACGACGTGAAGCCGTTTTTCGACATGCCCTTCCATCACAAGGTGAATGAAGGCCTGGTCAAGTGCAGCGATTGTCATGACGTTCACGGCACTTTTGGGAACAATAACATCAAGTCCACGGCCGATCAGAACGCGATCTGCACCAAGTGCCACATGGAGAACCGCGGGCCATTCGTGTATGAGCACCCTGCCGTCAAGGCAGAGGGGTGCATGGCATGCCACACTCCGCATGGGTCGCAGAACGCCCGGCTGATGAATATGCCCACGATTAACACGCTGTGCAACCAGTGCCATAGCCCAGTCGCCGCCGGAACAGTTCACGGGATGAATTCAGGATCGGCGGAGCTGCAGCCCTGCATTGACTGCCACACCATGATCCATGGGTCCAACCTCAACCAGGCGTTCCTCAAGTAACGGAGCTGTGCCGCGCCCTCCGGAACCATCGGATGGCGCGGCTCATCTTCCATGAAGGTTCGGTACGCGAGTTCAGGATTTTTGATTTCAGCAACAATGTTTTTCTAAGTGAGGCTTCATATGAAGAAGGTAGGCTGGATTTCACGGCTGTCCAATCAACAGACCTCTACCGCAAGGATGCAGCGTATCGCCGGGGGCTTCGGAGCCGCCATATTCCTGCTGATGACGGGCATCGCTGCCGCCCAGATTCCCACACCGTCTGAGCCGATGGCCGTCCCGGAGGGATATAAGTCCCATCAAACAGTGGACATCGGCGGGCATATAGCCAACATCAAGGGTAGCGGAGCCATGTACGACACGATGATTAATCAGCAGTCCGGGCCACGCATTCTGGGCGCGACCTATGAGATGCATGCGCTCCCCGGCAAAAAGAATACCCTGGTCGATTCCCTTCATGCCATCGCCAGCGGCCTGGGCGGCGATCCCTACAACTTTGCCAAGCTGGACTTCTCCAAGGGCAAGATCTACGAGTTCTCGGGAATCTTCCGCCGCGACCGCCAGTACTTTGACTACGACCTGCTGGGCAACCCGAATATCAACACGGGACAGTCGATTCCCATCTCCGGGTCCACTACCCCGCTGGCGTGGCCGCAGATTAAGCAATCGCCGGTGATGTTCAACACCGTACGCCGCATGACGGACACCAACCTCACCATCTTTCCCCTGTCGAAGGTGACCTACCGAGCGGGCTACTCGCAGAATATCTTCGAGGGTCCGAGCCTGAGTCCCGGTGAATCTGTCGGCAAGTATGATGCGCTGCTCTCGGAGTATCAGCGCAACAGCACCGACGAATTCATGGGCGCGGTTGACTGGAAGCCCGTCGAGCGCACCAAGCTGACCTTTGAAGAGGTGATCACCCACTTCAAGACAGGTTCCTACTTTACGCTGGCTCCGAGCGACTTCATGGTGCAGGAGGTGGACGGAACGAGAGTCTCTCTGGGCAACTGGGACAGCCAGACCGCCTACAGCACCACCGCCTGCGCCGCAAGCAGCATGAAGAACTCACACATCATCCTCTATGCAAACACCGCCGGCGGCCTGCCGATCATCGACCCGGCATGCGATGTTGCGACCAGCTACCTGCGCTCCCAGCCCACGCGCATTCTCACACCCACGGAGATCTTCCGCTTCCAAAGCACAAGCATCAAGAATGTCTCGATGAACGGCGACGCCCGCTATACCAGCGCGAATATGAACCTGCCCAACTACTACGAGCAATTCCAGGGCCTGGATGTGGTGACGGTCTCGTCGTCGTCCCCTATCGCAGGCGGGGTTCGCTCGTCGACGTTCACCGGCAGCGCAAGCGCGCAGCGAAAGGTAGTCTCCGCTGACTATGGCGTTGTCTGGCAGGCTACAAAGACCTTCAGCATCTCCGATCAGTTTGACTACTCCGATGTCCACCAGCCCGGCACCTCCAACATCTCGTCCGGGGCTACGCTCGATACGCCCACGACCGCTGGCAATGAAACCATCAACTACTCCGGCACGCTGATTACGGGTTCTCCTATGACCGTCGGAGGCAGCCCTAACGGTACTCCCCTGCCGGACTTCTTTGGCCAGAAGATCCTGACCAACAACCTGACGGGAACATGGGATGCCTCGTCGCGGGCCACACTCTCGCTCACCTATCGCTATCGCACGCACACCATAGCGGAGGGCATTCCTTATAATGCTCCTTTAGCCGCAGGCGCGGATAACAACGGAACCGTTACCATTAACGAAAGCGGTGGAATCTTCAACGCTGCCTTGCGCCCCGCCAACCATTGGGATCTCAATGGCACGATCGAGGCGCTCTACGATGACAACGCATTCACCCCGGTGGGCCCGCGGCAAACCCGGCACTACAGAGTGCATACCACCTACAAGCCAAGGCCCTGGGCGACGTTCTCGGGCGCCTTCAACGACCTGGAACGGCACAACAACACCAACAACGCGCAGGCCGACGTGGCGTTGTTCGTTCCTCCTACGTTAACACCAGGTCCTAATGGAACCGCCTCAACCGGTACCCCGTTCGAAGGCCCGCTCAATCATGTCGATCACAGCCGGGTTTACAGCATGGGCGTGGTGCTGGCGCCGAATGAGCACTATGGGCTGGACTTCAATTACGCCTATAGCGATGTCTACTCGGCCACCAACATCTGCTATCTGAACGGTTCGCCGACCGCGAGCGCAACGACCGGAGTCGTAGTCCCGAGCTACTCACAGCCTGGAGCTGTGCAAACTGCCACCAGCATGTTATGCCCGAACATATACGGAAGAGGTGCAACGGGCCTTTCGGAGGTTAAAGGCTGGTCGCTCGAAGATTGGTTCGCCAGGGACTTCATGGATGCTCCTACGCAATTCGTTTCGGCGGCTGTCCGTATCTCCCCCGTCGACAAAATTCACACTAGCCTCGGCTATCGCATCAGTAAAGTGAACGGCACGCGGTTCTTCAATGATGCGCGCGACGTCAACGGATCGCTGGTCTCTGCGTATCAGTCTCCCTTCGCGAATATTGCATGGACGATCCGTAAGGGATGGATTATGAAGGCAGAGTACAACTTCTTCCTATACGGCGAGGGCGGCCCCTCCGGCTCGCCGTTCTGCAGCACTTCAACCTCTGTCACGGGAGAGTCGTCGATTGTGCCTTGCACCTCCGCAACTCTGACTGGTCCGACCGGCCTGACCGAACCGACTTCCGGCCTGACCGCGTCGCGGACCTTCCGTGCGAATAACGTGACTATTTCCATGCATTACGAGTTCTGACAAGGCATGGCTCTCTAACCGGCGGCGCAGTTCCAGAATGAAAGGGACTGCGCCGTTTCATGTAAGATGGTCAATTTTGCCATCCCGGCTGCAACCAGAGCGACTCTTCTCTGCCGTTAGGGTTGTAGTATACAGAAGGAAACACGCCCGGCAGTTGCTTCTCTCGCGCAATCTGACCGGCAGAAACTCAAGGAGAGTTGCTATGACAAAGATGTTTCGATACCTGTTGGTGCTGGCCGTTGTAATGTCTCTGGCCGGCGTCGTGGGCTTCGCGCAATCCCCGGGCGAAGCGACCTACAAAGCCAAGTGCGCCATGTGCCACGGACCTAGCGGCACACCCAGCGCCGGAATGGCCAAATCGATGGGCATCAAGGCAGCCTCTGATCCCAGCATCCAGTCGCTCACCGTGGCGCAGATGATTGCTGCCGTTAAGAACGGCAAGGGCAAGATGAAGCCGATCGCGGGACTCAGCGACCAGCAGATCAAGGAAGTGGTGGCGTTTTACCGCACCTTGAAATAGGAAGTACAATCGGGAATGAAAGTAGACCAGGCCCGCCTACTTCGGCGGGCCATCCATTTGTGAGTGGGGGTTAAGGTGCCAGCGTTTCAAAAGTTCCGTGAAGGCTGGGTGCGTCCGGCGCTGTTTTTCGGTAATAATCCCATCAGCCTGGCCGGCGGAGCGCTCACCACCGCCTCCGGCGTAACCATGATTGCTTATTGGCTGGTGGAGCTCTTTGGCCGGCCTAACGACAATCCCTATCTTGGCATCATCTTCTTTCTGCTTCTGCCATTTTTATTTGTGGCCGGACTGCTGCTGATTCCGCTGGGCATGTGGTTGCGCCGCAAAAAGCTGCAACAGGCCGGGCTGATTCCGCTGGAATTTCCCAAGGTCGATTTCAACGACAGGATTTTTCGTCATGGCATAGACATCGTTCTGGCCGCCACCCTCGTAAACCTGCTGGTGGTGTCTGTGGCCAGCTATCGCGGCGCGGCCTACATGGATTCGCCGCAGTTCTGCGGCCAGAGCTGCCACGTGATGCACCCGGAGTATACCGCCTACAAGATTTCCGCGCACTCCCACGTGGCATGCGTGGATTGCCACATCGGCTCGGGCGCGGCGGCGTTCTTTTCCGCCAAGGTGAACGGCACCAAACAGATTCTTGAAGTCACGTTTGATCGCTATCCCACGCCGATTCCGTCGCCGGTGGAGAGCCTGCGCCCGGCGCGGTATACCTGCGAGGGATGCCACACGCCGGCCAGGTTCATCGGCGAAAAGCTGCTGGTGAAGTCCAGCTTTGCCGACGACGAAAAGAACACCGAGACCCAGTCCGTGGTGGTGCTGCATCTGGGCGGGCGGGATTCGCTCTCCCATCTGACGGGAATTCACGGCGTTCATCTGGGGCACATCGAGTATGTCGCCACCGATCCAACCCGGACCTCGATCCCCTGGGTGCAGAAGCGCAACGACGATGGCACGGAGATTGTCTTTGCCACGCCTGCCGCGGGCAATGGCGTTCCCCAAGGCGAACGCCGCGTGATGGATTGCATCGACTGCCACAACCGCGCAGCGCACACCTTTGTGACCGCGGAAGACGCGCTCAACCGGGCCATGGCCGAGGGCGCGGTGAGTCCAGATCTGCCCTGGGTTCACAAAAAGAGCCTGGAGCTGCTCAATGCAAACTACGCCAGCGAGGCCGAGGCGAGCGTTCAGATTCCCGCGCAGCTTGAAGCCTTCTATCGCTCCGAACATCCCGAGGTGCTGGCCACCAAGGCATTGCTGGTGAAGTCAGCGGGCGAGCAACTCGCAATTCTTTACAGCCAGAATGTTTTTCCGTTTATGAAGGTGACCTGGGGCACGCACCCCAACCACATTGGCCACATGAGCTATCCGGGCTGCTTCCGCTGCCACGATGGCGAGCACGCGGCCAAAAGCGGCGCCAGCATTACACAGGACTGCGCGGCCTGCCACAACCTTCTGGCAACCGATGAACCCAAGCCCAAGGTACTCTCTGATCTTGGCATCCAGTAGAAAGCTTACAAACCAGATAGGGACAGCGGGCGGCCTTGATGACTGCCCGTTTTTCCGCGCCGTGTTCGCCCAGACGTGATAGGCTGGCCTTTCAGTTCGAAGGAGTTCGCCTCATGCAATCCAGCCAGCCCATCCACTTCAATCTCGTTGCCGCGGCCCATGCCTCCATGATCGAGCACGGCTTTCAGCCGGATTTTCCCGCCGGTGCCGATAAGGAATTGAGCGCGATTCAGGCTCATCCCGAGTTGCCCGATGCCCCCGGCGCTCAGGACCTGCGCACTCTTCTCTGGTCCTCTATCGACAACGATACCTCCAAGGACCTGGACCAGATCGAATGGGCCGAGCAGTTGCCCGATGGCCGCATTCGAATACTGGTTGGCGTGGCTGACGTAGACGCGCGCGTTGCGCGGGGAACGATCATCGACAGTCATGCTAAGAGCGAGACGACCTCGGTCTACACCGGCGTAAAGGTCTTTCCCATGCTGCCCGCTGAGCTCTCCGAGGGAATCACTTCGCTGAACGAGAACGAAGACCGCGTGGCTGGGGTGATCGAGTTTGCCGTGGATTCTGCGGGCACGGCCACGGACGGAAAGGTTTACCGGGCATTGGTGCGCAATAAGGCGCAACTGGCCTATAACAGCGTGGGCGCGTGGTTGGAGGACAAGGGGCCGGCTCCGGCCAAGGTGGCCGCCAGCGCCGATCTGGCCGCGCAGCTCAAACTTCAAGACACAGCGGCCCAGCGCATGGTTGGTGGCCGCTTCCAGCACGGCGCGCTTGATCTGGAGACGATAGAAACGCGCCCGGTGATGATGGCCGAGGAGGCGGTGGAGATTAAGCAACTGGAAAAGAATCGCGCCACCTCGCTGATTGAGGAGTTCATGGTGGCTGCCAACGGCGTTATCGCCCGCACCTTTGAAGACGCCGGAGTGGCCTCCATCCGCCGCATCGTGCGCACTCCCAAGCGCTGGGATCGCATCGTCGAAGTAGCCGCGGGGCTGGGAACAAAGCTACCCGCCGAGCCCGATTCCAAGTCCCTCAACGACTTTCTGTTGGCGCAGAAGAAGAAGGACCCTGACCACTTTCCCGACCTGTCACTGACTGTTATTAAATTGATGGGCCCCGGAGAGTATGTTCTGGTGAAGCCCAATGAAGTTTCACCCGGCCACTTCGGCCTCGCTGTGCAGGATTACACCCACTCCACCGCACCCAACCGCCGCTTCCCGGACATGGTGACGCAGCGGCTGATGAAGGCCTTGCTGGCCAAGGCGCCGCAGCCCTACTCCGAAAGCGACCTCAACGACATCGCGGTTCACTGCACGCTGATGGAAGACAACGCTCGTAAGGTGGAACGCGAAATGGAGAAGCGCATCGCCGCGGTGGTGCTGCATCCGCGCATCGGCCAGAGCTTCCCGGCCATCGTCACCGGCGTCAACAACTATGGCGTTTTTGTGCGCACGCTCGATCCGCATGTGGATGGAATGGTGGTCAGCGGCGGCAAAGGGCTGGATGTAGGCGACAAGGTGACGGCGAAGCTGGTCTCCACCGATCCGCAGCGTGGGTTTATCGATTTTGCGGTGTGAATTTGCGGTTATCATTACCGCAGGTCTGTACCAATTCGACTATATCGCCCTGTTGTTAGATCACTAATGCAGATTCGTTTTTGCATAACCGCAAATGATTGGTATAATCCGTGTTAATTTGTCTTGAAAATGGAGATTTTTGTTTAGGAGGCACAAGATTACATGTACCGTAAATTCGCCATTTGGGTCAGTGTCTCCATCCCATTCATTATTTGTGGTTTCCTTTGGAATCAAGAGGCCATGTCTATCAGCGCAGCTTGGGGTTTCGGTTTGGCGTTGATAGGCGGCCTTGGTGATGCGATTTTCCCCACCATGGGTCGTAATGCGTATTTTTCAAAGAGTACAGGGCGCCGGGTACACTATCACGATGCCGGATACCGCGACGGCACTCCATACTATTCGTACACAGAAGATGTTCAGAAATACGGGAACGATGTCGGCCTCATTTGGTTTGTATTGAAATACACTGGAAAACTTATTCTAACTGGAATGATTTTTACAATTTTTTTGATGTCACTTTGCGGCGGTTACGCTATATATATATTGATTCGCTCGCGTTGGTTTTCCCACGCAACTTGACGCGAAATACACTTCGGGATCAGTTATGCTGACGATTATGACGCCGTCGGGAACCTGATGCTGACTGAAGGCCGAACAATGACCGGCTTCCAGTATTTACATTGTGCGCACGTTGATGTACACTGATTGTGAGCACAAATAGAGGGCAAACCAATGGGCACCATGGCCACAGAATCGAACCGTTTGCGCGCGGAGAATATCAATCTTCGTGTCAGCCGCAGCCAGAAGGCGCTTATAGACCGCGCGGCCAAGGCGCAGGGGCGCAACCGCTCCGATTTCATGCTCGACGCGGCTTGCCGGGAGGCGGAGTCCGTCCTGCTCGACCGGCGATACTTTAATTTGGATGACGATGCCTTCCGGCGCTTCATGGCAATGCTCGACGCGCCGCCCAAGAGCAATCCCCGTCTGGCTCGACTGCTTGCGAGGAAAGCACCGTGGGAAAAGTAAGCGGCGCGGACAAAAGCGGCTTACCTCCAGAAGCGCATATCTCGGCTCCGGAGAAGCTGACCGCAGCTCACGATCTCTCGCAATTTCAGTGCGGCGAGCCGGAGCTGGACGACTGGCTCCGGCGCCGAGCGCTATCCAATGAAGAACACGGCGCCTCCCGAACCTATGTCATCTGCATCGGGCGGAGGGTTGTGGGGTACTATGCGCTGGCAGCGGGCGCGGTGGCTCACGCGCATGCGCCGGGCCGGGTGCGGCGGAATATGCCCAACCCTGTGCCGGTGATGGTGATTGGCCGTCTGGCCAGCGATCTTGGATTTCAAGGACGAGGCATCGGTTCTGCGTTGTTGAGAGATGCCGTGCTGAGAACGGCACAGGCCGCTGAAATTGCGGGAGTCCGAGCGATTTTAGTCCATGCGATCTCAGAGAGCGCGAAGAAATTTTATGAACGGTCGGGATTCATCGCGTCGCCCGTCGATCCGCTGACGCTGATGATTACGGTCGCTGAGGCGGCCAACTCGCTTCGACCGGCGTACTGAGAATGCTGGTTGCCTCAACCTGCCGGGTAGAGGTGATAATGGTCCAGGGAGAATTTATGCGCGTGATACGAAACTTCCGTTTTCTTTTGTCCTTTCTGATGGGCTTTGCCGTCCTGGGTCCGGGGAGCTGCATCCACGCACAAGCTGCCGGAAGCAGCGCGTTGCCGCCCGCGCCGCACGTCAAGGAGGTTCGCATGAAGCACGTGCTGGTGATTGGCCAGACCAAGGACTGGGAGCACGACTCCGTCTCGGCTGCGATGGCCGCCATCTACAACATGGGCCGGGAGAGCGGCCTGTGGGATACGACCATGCGCACCGACACCAAGCTGCTCACCAAAAAGGAGTTGCCGCGCAACGCCAAAAACCTCAGCTACTTCGACCTGATCGTCTTCGCCAGCACCAGCGGCGAGCTGGATATGGATGCCAGCCAGAAGGCGGATATGATGTCCTTCATCAAGGAAGACGGCAAGGGCTTTGTCGGCATCCACTCCGCGCTCGACACCAACTACACCTGGCCGGAGTACGGAGAGATGATCGGCGGCTGGTTCGACGAGCATCCCTGGATGACCTTCAATGCGCCGATCGTCAACGAAGACCCGAACTTCCCGGCCGTGCGCCACTTTCCAGCCGCCTTTGTGAAATACGACGAGATCTATCAGCCCAAAGCCTGGTCGCGCGATAAGGTAAATGTTCTGCTCAGCCTCGATCCTGCAAAGCTGGAGTATGACAACAACCCGAAGATCCACCGCGCCGACCACGACTTTCCCGTGGCATGGAGCAAGATGTACGGCAAAGGGCGTGTCTTTTATTCCACGCTCGGCCACACGGAGGAGTCCTGGCAGGATCCGGATCTTCGCAAGATGTACTTTGAAGCGATCAAGTGGGTGCTCAGGCTGACCGAGGGGAGCACGGCCTCTCACCCGCGTCAGGTCGCGCCGGTTCCATGCCATTGAGCCAGCTTTTCCCCTGCTCCTTTTGATACACGGGCCGGGAGCAGGACGCCCCGCAGCGCCCAATAGGGCGGCCTACATCCCAGGTGGCGGCTGCACCAGCCCGATCAGGTGGCCTTCGGGGTCGGTGAAGCCTGCGATGATGCCGCCGTCGGGGATGGGATTCGGACCGAAAGCCGTTTTGCCTCCCTTGCTCTCGATGAGGGCCAGCGAGGCGGCAATGTCCGTAACCGCAACATAAAACGTGACATGCCCGGCGTACTGTGCCCGGGCGCCGATGCCGCCGCCGATACCGGTCCCCGGCTTGACAAGCGAATACCAATCCTCGACAGGCTCAATCTCCCAGTTGAAGACGCTCTTGTAAAACTCCTCCAGCAACTTCCGGTCGCGGCCGAGAATCTCAAAGTGTACGACGGGATGTGGCATCGGCGCAGCCTCCTCGTGAATGGATGTGAATGTCAATTTACACGGTCTTGATGGGATAAACTAATTAAAAATGGTTAAGGAAGGGTTTTCCGGCTTCCGCTCCTTATAGGCTCAGAGCAGATGCAAGTAATTGTCTCCTTTGACAGCATAATTCCGTCTAAGGGAATAGCAGTCTCTGCGGATAAGGTTTTATTGTCCAGGGGGCGCGTTAAGGGAAGCGCGCGGAGCAGAGTGATTTATTCTAATAAGTGGCCCACCGGTTCGACTCGCTATTTGTGTGAGCCGCCCAGACGGATGCCGGCTCAACAAAAGAGGATTGAATGCGCGTAGGTTTCAGTCTGGTTTCAGCAACATTTATCGCCGGCATAGCCATGTTGGCATTGCCCTCTTGCGTATTTGCGAGCGAACCGGGCTCCGGCCCGATTACAGCCCCGGCTGTGGAGCTACCGGACGCACCGCAGCCGTCGGCCAGCCTTTTGGCCACCGGCACCCCCTTGCCAGGTTACGGCGAATATTCTTCATCAGCCGATCTCGCATGGCCGTCTGAGCTGACCTTATTTCCCGACCTCGTGCAGGCCGCCCCGTCCGCGCAGGGCGCCAGCCACGGCGGCCATCGCCCCAAGCCCAGCTCGGAAGACTTGCCTGTCGACGCCAACGGCGTCCCCATCCCCCTTGATCGGCGGCAACCGAAGCGAATCCTCGGCTTCATGCCCAACTTCCGCTCCGTCTCCAGCGGGGCCTCGCCCCACCCGCCGGGCTGGAAGTACAACTTCACTGTCGCCACCCATCAGGCCACCGATTATTCCTCCTTTATTTTTCTTGGGCTCACCTCTCTTACCGGCGAAGGCATGAACGTGCACCCCGTTCTGGGCAAGGGCGAGGACGGCTTTTACGCATACGTTTGGCGCGGCTTGCTCGATAAGACTGATGGCACATATCTCTCCGCATGGCTGTTGCCCAGCCTCATCCACGAAGACACACGTTTCTACGCCCTCGGCAATAGGCACAACATCGTAATCCGTGCTCTCTACGTGATCAGCCGGCAGGCAGTGACCCGCACCTACGGCGGCCGCCAGACGCCCAACTTCGCCGTACTCGGCGGCAAAGTCCTCACCCAGGTTGTCTCCCGGACCTACTACCCCACCGGCGCGACCAGCTTCAGCGTCCTGGCCACCAAATTCGGCTACGCCTGCATGCGCGATGTTGGGTTCACCTCCATTCGCGAGTTCTATCCCGATGCTGCCGCGCACTTTGTTCGCAAGCACCGCGAGAAAGCAGCCCGGCAGGCCGCGCGGGACGCTGCTACCGCGCCTTAGAATTCCGGCAGATTTCACTCGCCCACGACGATGTTTTTGCAAGGAGTTGCCTACATGCCGTGCTAGGGATTATCGTGATATCATCATCAGCCTATGTTAATCGGCTCGTTACACGACACTACCCCTTCAACTGACAATTGACTGGGCCGACCAGCTTTTACCAGCGGACCGTTCAGGAACGGCTCCACAATTGGTGAATCGATGCATTCAGGTTTTCGACGTATTCCGGCAATATTATTTACGTGCATTGCACTCCTGGCATTGTGTTCCCATCTTTTTTCGCAGGAACCAAGCTCCGGCCAGGCAATTGCCGCCACTGAGCTTCCTCAGGCTCCGCAGGCGCAGCTTATGGTGGCCGCGGTTGAGCCGCAAGCTCCAGTCGGGAAAAGCCAGGCCACCTTACAGACGGCCCCGAGCGCCGCGCACAACCCGATGGCAGGGTATATCAGTGGCACTGTACTTGATGTGAACGGTGACATCGTTCCTGGAGCCACCGTCGTTCTCGAAGGCCCTGCCCCCACAGATCGCCGCACGGTTGTGGTGAAGGATAAGGGATTCTTTGAATTCGATAATCTCAAGCCGGGAGCTGCATATCACATTACCGTCAGCGCGAAGTCGTTTATAAACTGGATATCACCCGCCTTCGTTCTTACGCCGGGCCAATATTTATACCTGACAGACATCAGGCTCAAGATCGAAGGTGGACAGACAACGGTAACTGTTTATTCTTCCTATGAACAAATCGCCACCGAGCAAGTCAGGATCGAAGAGCAGCAGCGCGTCTTCGGCATTATCCCCAATTTTTTCGTCGTTTATGACGTCAACCCCGTGCCGCTCACGGTAAAGCTGAAGTTTAAGCTCACCATGAAAGTCGCCACCGATCCCATGACTATTATTGGCGTGGGTGTTCTCGCAGGCATCGACCAGGCGGGAAACATTCCTAATTTCGTTCAAGGCGCGAAAGGTTACGGCCAGCGCTTTGGCGCTACTGCTGCTGATGGTTTTTCCGACATTTTAATCGGCGGCGCTATTTTGCCATCGCTTCTGCACCAGGACCCGCGCTACTTCTACAAAGGCACAGGCACAAAGAAGTACCGTACTATGTACGCGCTCGCCCACCCCTTCATCTGCAAGGGAGACAACGGACACTGGCAGCCAAACTACTCAAGTCTGGGTGGTGATTTGGCCTCAGCTGCCCTCTCAAATACTTACTACCCATCATCGAATCGTGGTCTGGGGTTGATATTTAAGACTTTTTCCATCGACTGCGGCGAGCGATTGGTCAGCAGCCTGATGCAGGAGTTCGTTCTCCACAGATTAACGCCTAAAGCCAAAAAATAAAACTATCACTACGAATACGTAAAGAGACATTTCAGGTAGTTGCTTGCGCGGCCTGCGGCCTCTCCGGCAAAAAAAGCGGCGCGCAAATACAGCTTGAGCGCGCCGCATAAAAACTCCGGCCGGGGAGACGTCGGCCGTAAGCCCGTTGCCAGTTATGGATAGACACCGCGCAGCTTGACAGCCTCTGCCACGCGCCCAACGCCTAGCATAGTGGCCGCGATGCGCATCGAGACCTTGTGATCCAGACGAAGCTTCAGCGTATCGGTGAACGAGGCCTTCATGATGCGCTCCAGGCGCTTGTTGATGTCCTGCGCATCCCAGAACAGGTGCTGCTCGTCCTGCACCCACTCGAAGTAGGAAACCGTCACGCCGGCGGCGTTGCACAGAATGTCGGGAATCACGAAGATGCCCTTGGCTTCCAGGATCTTGTCTGCCGCGGGGGTAATGGGTCCATTGGCAGCTTCGGCGATGATCTTGGTCTTCACCGCGGCTGCGTTGTCGGCGTGGATTGAGTTTTCCAGAGCCGCCGGAACCAGAATGTCGCACTCCAACGCCAGCAGCTGGTCTGAAGTAATGGGCTCGGCGCCCTTGAAGCCTGCAACCTTTCCCGTCTTTTCCTTGTGCAGGATCAGGGCCGGTATGTCCAATCCGTTCTTGTTGTAAACGCCGCCGGTCGAATCGTTCACCGCCAGCACTTTGGATTCAGCCTTGCTCAGCAGGTCGGCCGTATACGAGCCGGCGTTCCCAAAGCCCTGCACCACCGAAGTGGAGCCCTTCAACTGGATCTTCAGATGCTCGCAGGCGTGTTCGATGGTGTAGAAAGCGCCCAGCGCGGTGGCGTCATTACGTCCCAGCGATCCGCCCAGGGGGATCGGCTTTCCGGTTACCACGCCGGGAACCGTATATCCCTTGGTCATGCTGTAGGTGTCCATGATCCACGACATGGTTTGCGAATTGGTGTAGACATCCGGCGCGGGAATATCCTTCTCCGGGCCGATGATGGGAAGAATTCCGGAGGTGTATCGCCGCGTCATGCGCTCCAGTTCGCCTTGCGACATGTTTTTCGGATCGCAGGTGATTCCACCCTTGCCGCCGCCGAAGGGAATGTTCATGACCGCGCACTTCCAGGTCATCCAGCTGGCCAGCGCCTTTATCTCATCCAGCGTTACCTGCGGATGATAGCGAATGCCGCCCTTGGCTGGCCCGCGCGCCGTGCTGTGTTGCACGCGGTGACCCTCAAAGTGGTGAATATGTCCGTCGTCCATGCGCACCGGCACACTAACCGTCAGAATGCGTTCGGGATACTTGATCACTTCCCGTATGTCTTTGTTAAGCTCCATCACGTTCGCTGCCGTATCAAAATTCTCCAGCGCAACGGTGTAGGCGTTATCCGCAACTCTTGTTGTGCTCATCTTTTTCCTTCCTCCTTAACTGCACAGGTCCACAAATCGTTTTTCGGCAGGATCAGCAAATCAGCCGGCAACCATTTCTGCCGGAACCCTCTGGTTCTGCGCGTCTTTCATCTCACGCTTGTAAACCGGCGTCAACCAATTCCAATAAGCCTTTAAATGTCCGCGCGTCGCATCGAAGTACACCCGCTGCAACTCGAGTGAAATTCTTCCGATGATTCCGTCCTTCACCGGGTGATGATCGACTTGTGTCACGGGCGCAATGCCCACCGCCGTTCCCGTGAAGAACAACTCGTCGCAAACATACAGTTCGCTGCGGTCGATGGGGCGTTCCACAACCTCAAGACCGAGTTCCCTGCGCGCCAGCTCCATCACCGCGTCGCGCGTAATGCCCTCCAGAATGTTTTCGGTCACCGGGGGCGTAATCAGCTTTCCCTTGCGCGCCATGAAGATGTTGCAGGCCGCCCCTTCTGCTACATGACCGCTCTCATTCAGAAAGATGGCGTCGTCAAAGCCGCAGCGGTGAGCCTCGTCGCTGGCCAGCGCGCTGTTCACGTAGGCCCCGCAGATCTTGCCCCGCGCCGGAATGGCATTGTCGTCAATGCGCCGCCACGAACTAACGCCCGCATGCAGTCCACGGTCAGTGGGCAGATAATCGCCGAAGGGCAGAGCGATCAACGCATAGGCGTTCTGATCGTCGTAGCTCACTCCGATGCGTTCTGCGCTCTTATAGGCCAGGGGGCGGATATAGACATTTGTCCGGAATGCATTTCTGCGCATCAGCTCGAGGCCTATCTCGTTCAACTCCGCGGACGACAACGGAACAACAATTCGCAGGAACTTGCAGTTCTGCTTCCATCGCTCGTAGTGTTCCACGGGGCGCATCACAAATAGTTCCTGCTGCGCCTCGTCCCAATGCGCGCGAATTCCTTCAAACACGCCGGTGCCGTAATGCAGGGCGTGTGTCAGGATTCCCACGCGCGCTTCAGAGAGCGGCATATACTGCCCGTCAAAATACACAATTGTTTTCTGATCCACGCTAGCTGGCATGGCAAACCTCCCGGCTCGACTCTCTATAAAGCTCTTTACCCCGCGCCAGAGCGCGCTTATTCAACTCCATCCAGCGCGGATTCTTTACCAGTCTTCGCAGCGCCGCGTCGATGTTTACATCCTCCACGACTCCGGCAATCTCCAGTAGCGCGCCCAGCATCACCATATTGCCGGCTCGCGCATCGCCCAACTCATCGGCCAAGCGGATGAAGGGAGACGCCAGCACATGAACGTCCTTCTGCTCGCAATCATCAGGGAAAGAATCTCCGTTGTAGAGAATCCATCCCCCCGGCGGCACGCTCTTGTAGAACTTCCTGAGCGAGGGCTCATTCATCGCCACCAGCACGTTGGGGTTCGTCACCATGGGTGAGTCGATCTCATGTTTGGACAGCCGCACATGGCAGTTGGAGGTGCCGGAGCGCATCTCCGGTCCATACGACGGCAGCCAGGAGACCTCGAGCCCGGCATCGAGCCCGGCCTCGGCCAGCACTTCGCCCAGCAGCAGGACTCCCTGTCCGCCAAAGCCTGCTACGCGCACGCGAAGATCCACATCCGGCGCCGTCTTCTCGCGCACAATCGGATTGCCTCCCGGCAGGCTCTCGTTGTCGACCCCAAGAATTTTTGGAATCTGATCCAGCGCCGGCTCGGGAGTATGCAATGACATCGGCTGTCTCTCTTTGGTGCGATCAATAATCACCTTGACCGGAAAAGTTTTGGCCAGGACATCGCGCACCCAGTGCTGCGCCTGGACCGGAGTCATCTTGAAGATCGTCGGGCAGGGCGACAGCACCTCGATCAGCGAGAAGCCCAGCCCGCGCACCTGGTTTTCCACGGCGCGCTTGATGGCGCGGGTTGCCATCGCGATCTGCTTGTTGTCTCCCAGGGCCACGCGCTCTATGTAGACCGGAGCCTCCAGCGTCGCCAGCAACTCGCTCATGTGCAGCGGATAGCCCTCATTGTCTGCCTTTCGACCAAGCGGAGAGGTCGCGCTCTTTTGTCCCAGCAGCGAGGTTGGCGCCAATTGTCCGCCCGTCATGCTGTAAATGGCGTTATTCACAAAAATAATGGTGATATTCTCGCCGCGATTGGCCGCGTGAAGAATCTCGGCAGTCCCAATCGCCGCCAAATCGCCATCGCCCTGGTACCCGATAACGATGCTCTCCGGCCTGCTTCGCTTCGCCCCCGTAGCCACCGCCGGCGCGCGGCCGTGCGCGGCCGAGATATTGCCCACGTCGAAGTAATTGTAGGTAAAGACGCCGCAGCCTACCGGGCCGACCAGGATCGTTTTGTTCTGGATTCCCAGTTCATCAATTGCCCGAGCCAGCATCTTGTGCACCTGGCCGTGTCCGCACCCTGGGCAATAATGCGTTTGGTGCTGCAGCTCTTCTTTGCGAGTGAAGCGCTCGAAGAATGCTTTAGGTCTGGCGTGCGAAACTTCGTATTCAGGAACCATCTGGTTAGACATTTGCCATCCGCTCCTCTTCGCGCTGTGCTTCCGGCAAGATTCGCCGTGCCTGATCTTTCACTATCTTGAGAACTTCTTCATGCGAAGGCACATTTCCCCCCACGCGGCTGAAGAACTCCACAGGCCGTGCCCCGTTCAGCGCCAGCCGCACGTCTTCCACCATTTGCCCGTTGCTCATTTCCACCGTCACAAAGACCCGCGCGCTCTTGGCCAGCCGCTGAAAATGCGCGCTAGGAAATGGGAACAGCGTGATAGGCCGCAGCACGCCCACCTTGAGTCCAAGATCGCGAGCCTCGGCGGCGACTGCCTTCAAAATCCGCGCCACGATTCCGTAGCCTGTAAGCACAATCTCCGCATCCTCGGTCCGCCACTCTTCGGCGCGCGCCTCGAGCTCCTGCGCGCGGCGATACTTCGCTTCCAAATGGTTCTGATGCGCCTCCAGCGAGTCGCTGTCCAGGTGCAGCGAGGTAATCAAATTGCCGCGCGTCGCTTCCGTTCCCGCCACGGCCCACTCCGGCTGTTGAGGTTTAGCGGCCGTCTGCGAAAACTCCACCGGCTCCATCATCTGCCCGATGAATCCATCGGCCATCAGCACCACCGGGTTGCGATAGCGGTCGGCCAACTCAAAGGCCAGCGCCGTTAAATCCGCCATCTCCTGAACGGAGTGTGGCGCCAGCACGATAGTCCGGTAGTTGCCGTGGCCGCCGCCCTTCACCACCTGGTGATAGTCGCCCTGCTCTGCGCTGATGCTGCCCAGGCCAGGCCCGCAGCGTGTAATGTCTGCGATCACGCAGGGCAACTCCGCGCCGGCCATGTAGCTTATGCCTTCCTGCATCAGGCTGATTCCCGGCCCGCTCGACGCTGTCATGGCGCGCACGCCCGCGGAGGCCGCGCCGTAGAGCATGTTCATGGCCGATACTTCGCTCTCCGCCTGCAGGAAAACTCCGCCCGTCTGCGGCATGTAAAGCGCTGCCGCTTCGGTAATCTCGCTGGCAGGCGTAATGGGATATCCATAAAACGCGCGGCATCCAGCAAGAATCGCGCTCTTCACAATCGCTTCGTTGCCCTTCATCAGTTGCTTGTGCATGAGCTAGCTCCCACAATGCCTTTATCGAAGCCGTGACCTTTATCGGCTGGATGATGCACGATCTTCAAAACCGTAATCGCACCCGGCTCGGGGCATACCATAAAGCAGATTCCGCAAGCCGTGCAGCCCGCGCCCGCATATGTCGCTGTGTGATAGCCGTAGTGATTCAACTGTTCACTGAGGGTGATCACCTTCGGCGGGCACGCTTCCACGCAGAGTCCGCAGCCTTTGCATTCATCCACATCCACCTGCAGCACGCCACGGTCCTGCTTCTCCACATCCGCCATACCCACTCCTCTCCGGCAAGCCGCAAGCCCTCAGGCAAGCGCGCCCGCGGTCTTGCGCTCCATGTAATGCGAGCGGACCGCAAAATCTTCCAATTCGCCCCTGAAACGCGGCTCGGCAATGGCGATCAGCGCTTCTGCTCTCTCGCGCAGCGTCTTCCCGTGCAGATACGCGATGCCGTGCTCGGTAACCACGTAATGCACATCTGCGCGCGAAGTTACCACGCCGGCGCCCGGATCCAGCATCGGCGCAATCCGCGAAACCGTTCCGTTTTTCGCCGTCGAAGGCAGCGCGATAATCGGCACTCCGCCCTTGGAACGCGCCGCGCCGCGAATAAAATCCACTTGCCCGCCAAAGCCGCTGTAAGGCTTGATTCCAATCGAGTCCGAGCACACCTGTCCCGTCAGGTCCACCTGCAGCGCCGCGTTGATGGCGACCATCCTGTCGTTTTGCGCCACCACAAACGGATCGTTTGTATAGCAAATAGGATGGAAATCGAAGGCCGGGTTATCGTCGACGTAATCGATGAGCCGCTGCGATCCCAGGATGAACGCAATCACTGCCTTGCCGCGATGCAGTGACTTGCGCTCTCCGTTCAGCACTCCGGATTCCATCAGGTCGATCACGCCGTCCCCGACCATCTCACTGTGAATTCCCAGATCGCGCTTGTCTCCCAGGCAGGCCAGCACCGCTTCGGGAATTCCGCCGATCCCGGTTTGCAGCGTTGCCCCGTCTGGTATCAGTGATGCCACATTTTCAGCAATGCGGCGATGCAGGGCCGTGGTTGGCTCCGGAAGCAGCTCCAGCAGCGGGCGCGATGTCTCCACGATCATGGAGATGCGGCTCACATGAATGGCCGTTTCTCCATGTGTGCGCGGCATCCTCTCATTCACTTCGGCAATTACCGTCCGCGCGCTGCGGGCGGCGTTCAATGTGCTGTCCACGGTTGTTCCCAGGGTCACGTATCCGTGGTCATCCGGAGGCGAAACCTGCATCAGCACTACGTCCAGGGGAAGTGCTCCGTTAAAAAACAACTCTTCAATTTCGAAAAGGAAGATGGGCGTGTAATCGGCGCGTCCCGCAATCACCGCTTCGCGCACATTTTCTCCCAGGAATAATCCCCGATGCCGAAAAATGCCTTCGTACTCCGGCTTGGTGTAATTCGCGTCGCCCAGCGTCTTCATGTGAATGATTTCAACGTTGCGCAGCTCAGAAGCTCGCGCCACCAGCGCATCCACCAGGGGCGACGGTGTGCCGCACCCCGACTGGATCCAAACACGGTCGCCGGAGCGGACCGCTGCCAGCGCCTGAGCAGCATCCATGCATTTATTTCGATACTCTTCGCGCCAGTTCATCATGTGAAAACTCAAAACAGCCCCGCTGGTTTGTGGGAATGCAATTCCTCAAAACCCAAATCATTCTGAGCTTAGCAGAGGTGAGCGGCTGTGACGCGTGTCACCCAGCACACGTTTCTTATGTGCGTATATCGTCGAAGATATGATGCTTGCTGAATGTAAAGTTTTCGTCGCAAAAAGATGAGAGTGTTAATTATCGATGCCGCTAAATCATCATAAGTAAAGTGCGGTAATAAGAAGAATGAAGTGCCAGAAAAATAATAATAGATAATGCCAATAGAATCAACAATATACAAATATAGTTACTTTTTTATCACAGGGCTCTGATTATAAGTCTTAATCGACCACTACTTAGGGCGAATTATCCAGCGCAAGTAACCCCAAAAGTGTTCTTATTTGTACTTATCCGAATAATGCAATGATCTATGTTTGAATTACAACGATGTTATCGCTTACATAAGTGTGATGCGATTCAATTCCTCCATGCCATCACGAAATCAGAGATCGTAACAATTTCGGATGCATCTTTGTTGCTATTGCTTTCTTCAGGCAACTGAATTCTAATTTTCCCGGATGGGAAACAGTGACAATATCGTCGCAGGCCGTGATGCATCTGGCCATGATTCTGCCGTTAAGCCGGCTCTGCTGCTGATAGGATTCAGCGCTGTCATCGGGCAGATCGTCCTGATGCGCGAGCTGATGGTTGTCTTCAGCGGAAACGAAATTTCGCTGGGCATCATGCTTGCATCATGGCTTTTCTGGACAGCGGCCGGCAGTATTTTATGCAGCAGTCTTGCGCTGGGCGAACATCGTGCGCGAATTGTGGTGGCTGCGCTCGAATGTATGCTCGGCATCAGCCTGCCGCTTACGGTCTGGGCCTTGCGCGCCAGCAAGAGTCTTTTTCAAACTGTGCCGGGCGAGCTTGTTGGGCCGGTTCCGGTGCTGCTGGCGTCGCTGCTATGTCTGAGCGTGTTCTGCGTTGTCGCCGGCGCGTTATTCGTAGCAGCAGCGCGCATGTATGGCCACGAGCGCGCGATTGACGCCCGTGCTGCCACCAGCGCGGCTTATCTGCTTGAAGCGGCGGGCTCCGGCATGGGAGGCATCATCGCCAGCCTTGTGTTATTGCGATTTCTTGAGCCGTTCCAGATTGCCTCTGTCGTCCTCGTCCTGAATCTGTTGATGGCAATCGTGCTTTTGTTGCGGTTGAGCCGCAAGCAAACGGGTCTGGCGACAGTGGTGGCGGCGCTGCTCGCTGTCATTCTTCTACTTCGTGTCGCACCATGGATGGAAAGGGAAGCGCAGGCGCGCCAATGGCGCGGCTTCCATCTGCTCGTATCGCGCGACTCAATTTACGGCAACCTGACCGTCGTCGAAACAGGCAACATCCGCAGCCTGTATGAAAATGGCCTTATCCTTGCCAACTCGCCGGATGAGAGCGCCGCCGAGGAATCAGTTCACTACGCACTGCTGGAGCACCCCGCGCCGCGGCGCATTCTGATGATAGGCGGCGGCGCCAACGGCGCCATCGAACAAGCGCTACGGCATCCTACCATCGAACGCATCGACCTGGTCGAACTGGACCCCGCGCTCATCGGCATGGCGCGAGAATTCTTTTCATCAGCGTCCACATCCGGCAATTCAGATTCCTGGTCCGACCCCAGGGTGCATCTGCACTATGCGGATGGCCGCTACTATCTCAGGTCAACTCACGACACCTTCGACGTAATCATCGTGACGGTGCCCGACCCGCAGACGGCGCAGTTGAACAGGTTTTACACCGCCGAGTTCTTTCGTTCCGCGCGCGATCATCTCGCGCCAGACGGCTTGCTGGCTTTGGAACTGCGCTCGTCGGAGGAAACCATCAGCCCGGACCTGGCGGAGTTTCTGCGCTGCATCAAACGCACGCTCCAGGAAGTATTTCCCTACGTCGTCACCATTCCCGGAGAGACGATCCACTTTTCTGCCGCAACGCGCCCCGATGTTCTCACGGACGACGCGCACACTCTAGTTGCGAGGCTGCTGGAGCGCAACCTGAAGACGCGGTATGTTCGCGAATACTTTATCCCCTATCGCATGATGCCCGATCGCATGACGCAGGTTCACGATCAGTTGCAGCCGCTGGCCGCCACGCAAATCAATCGCGATTTCTCTCCCCGAGCCTATTACTTCGACGTCGTGCTGTGGAGCGCGCAGTTCAAGCCGGCTTATGCGCGCTGGTTGCGGGCCGCGGGACAAGTGGATTTCAAAATCATCCTCGGTGCAACGCTGATCGTTCTACTGACCATAGCGTCGCTTTTTGCATTTGTTCCCGCACGCGAGCAACGCGCTCGTGCCGCGGCTGGATGTTGCATGGCCGCGACAGGCTTCACGCTGATGGCGCTGCAAATATTTCTGTTGCTTGCCTTCCAATCCATCTACGGCTACGTATACCATCAGCTCGCCATTTTGATTGCACTGTGCATGGCAGGCATTGCCTTGGGAAGCTGGCTGGGCATGCGCAGCATCCGTCGCGGCAACAGTCTTCCCGGTGGCTCTGTTGCAATCACGCAATTTATTCTTGCTCTGTCCGCTCCGTTATTGATGCTGCTGGTCAGCCTGCTCGCCAGGCTCTCCGGCATGGCGGCAAGCTGGCTGGCCGCGCAGTGTGTCTTTCCTGCGTTAGCCGCGCTTTGCGGGATGTTGGGTGGCTTCCAATTTTCTTTGGCAACGGAGATTTATCTTCACGAAGTCGGCAGCCGGCGCAGAATCGGCATGCTCTATGCCATTGACCTGCTGGGCGGTTGCCTGGGCGCGCTGCTGCTGAGCGGCTATCTGATTCCGGTCTTCGGCTTCTGGAAAACCGCATGGCTCACTGCGGCGGTGAACCTGGCGCCGATTCTTCTGGCAGCGCGGGCTTGCGTGGAAGAGAAGAGAATAGGGAGATAGCGGAGGCTCGGTTGTGGCGTAGTTTCCGGCTTGCCGGTGATCCAGGCATAATGAGCGCCCGCACAGTGCGTTTCATGCGGTCCGAAACCGGTATGTGGAGTATACTGTGGAATAGGGTCGATATATGGAAACCGTCCAGATTGTTCTCGATATGAAGTTGCTGCGCGCCACTGACAATGCCGCGCGTCGAATAAAACTGAATCGTTCCGCGCTCGTGCGCGAAGCTCTGCGGGAACATCTCCGGAGATTGGAAGTGCGCGCCTGGGAAGAACGCGACCGCGAGGGTTACTTGCGGCAGCAGCCGGCGTGCGATGAATCCTGTCTTTGGGAAGCGGAGGCGGCATGGCCGGCAGAATAGTCCGAGGGGATGTTCGCCTGTACAATTTTGCCCCACCCGATAAGAATAGGCCGGTGGTGGTTCTCACTCGTTCGAGCGCCATTGCTTATCTCTCGACTGTGACCGTCGCGCCCATTACATCTGCGATTCGTGGCGTGCCATCTGAGGTTGTCTTGAATGAAGAAGATGGCATGAAGGCGTCCTGCGCGGTGAACCTGCACAATGCGGTCACCGTCTCCCAGAATCGATTGGGTAAGCGCGTGGCCCAACTGAGTCCCCGGCGAATGAGCGCTATTTGTGCCGCTTTGCGCTTCTCTCTGGGCTGCGATCTCAGTCATTCGTAGCGAAAGCGGGATGGCTCAAAACTGTGCGTATCCGCAGCGCAAATAGCACAGCACGCAACAAGCAGTGGTTTCGGCCGGATAACCGCCAATCCGGAAACTGCGGCATTACCGAAATTTCCTACGGCTTGTGTTCCCCAAACACCACCGCTGTAAAGCTGAAGATATCCGTGTTCTCATCCTGCCAGCAGTCAGAACGCATTCCCGCCTTGCGGCAGGTCTGCTCAAGAAACGTCTGCCGGTCCCATTGTTGCTCCACCGGCACCTGCGGAAGCAGAATGCCTTCACTGTCCCCGTTCTTCATCAACAGCCCGTGCTGGCCAACCTTGATCTGCTGAACATCCGTCACGCGCCGCAGTGGCGACATCACGGAAATCTCATATTCCAGCTTGGGCAACTCCGATGCTGATACCTGCGGGAAGCGCGGATCTTGCGTGGCGGCCAGCGTAGCCGTGTCGCGCACAGTGATATAGAGAGGCTTGACCGCGGAGGTGTAGCCGATGCACCCGCGCAGCTCGCCCGCTTCCTTCAGCGTCGTGAATGCTCCGCGCTCCTGGTTCAGCGATGAGCTTGTGCTTGCTGGCGGCTCATACGGATATCTCTCCTGAACCACATATTCCACCGACTTGCGCGCCAGGGCGAGCAGCTCGCTCTTCTCTCCCTCAGTCAGTGAAAAGGGCGTTTCAGCTGCTTTTCCGCTATCTGCTTTCACAAAAACGTCTGCGCTGTATCCGACCACGCGTGAATGATTGCCCGTAGTGTCGCCCGAATTTGCGTACTTGAGCACCCGCGCCTGGTTGGCTCCCATGCGCTCGGCGTAAATCATTGTGGCCACAATGGGCGCGCCTCCGCAAGCCTCCCAGATCCCCGGCTGGCCCGGCCCGCGCCATTGGAAGTTGCGCGACATGCTGAAGTAGTCCCACGCCTGCAGTGCGTTGAGCGTTTTATGATCGATCTTCACCGCGTCATCGTAAGGGTGGTAGTGAGAGAGGTCAGAGCTCGCCAGCACCAGTGTGTTGTGATCGTCGCGCAGCATCTTCGCCAGGGCCACGCCCAGCGCGCGGCTGCTCTCGTAGCTCGTATCGCCCATCACAATCGGCACCAGCTCAAAGTTGCCCAGAATCTTTTGCAGCCATGGCAATTGGACTTCGACAGAATGCTCCGGCGCATCGGAGGTGGCCTGATGGCCCTTGTCCGAGAGCTGCATGGTCGAACTCATCTTCACCAGCCGCCGCGCGAACTCCTTATCGATGGGAACCTGTCCGAGCGGCGTCGTGTAGGCATCACCATCATATACGGAGGTGTAGTCGAAGGCCACGTAGTGCGTCGGCGCTATCACCACCACGCGCGTGTACTTATGCCCCTTCAACTGGGCGTAGGTGTAAGCGGCCACGGGGCCGGAGTACTCGTAGCCTGCGTGCGGCGCAACCACGGCGATAATCGGCTCGCTGATCTGCGGTCCGGTGACCTTCGCCAGAAAGTCGTCCATCATCGCGGAAAGAACCTTGGGATCGGCTGGATAAAAGCTGCCCGCCACTGCCGCTTGTCGCACCTTGGGTTGATCCCCGGAGCTATCATGCTTGAACGGCGAAAACACCAGCAGAGCCAGTAACGGCGCCGCAATCAAAAAGGCGGTTGGATTCATGGCGATATTCATGTGCGATACCTCCTATGCGTGCCAGATGCCGGCAATCGTCTGTTGGCAATATGGGCAACTGTTCTTGCGAATCAACACTTGGCTTGCGGTAAACCCCACGCGCTCCACCAGCATTTTGCGGCACTTGGGGCAGTAAGTGTTCTGCGACGGATGTCCCGGTACATTTCCGATGTAAACGTAGTGCAGTCCTTCGGCGTCGGCAATCGCCTTGGCGCGTTCCAGGGTGGGCACCGGCGTAATGGGCAAATTCTTCAGCAGATATTCAGGGTGAAACTGCGTAAAGTGCAGAGGCACATCCACGCCCAGGTTCGCCTTGATCCATTGCGCCAGGCCGCGAAACTCCTCGTCGCTGTCGTTGAGCGTGGGCAGCACCAGGTAGACAATCTCCGTCCATTTGCCCATCTTGCGCAGCGTGACCAGCGAATCCAGCACCGGTTTCAGTTGGCCGGTGACCACCTTGCTATAGTACGACTCGGTGAAAGACTTCAGATCGATCTTGATGGCGTCCATCTTTCCATACGCCGTCTTCAGCGCCTCTTCCTGCATATAACCGTTCGAGACCACAATGCTGCGCACCCCGGCAGCGTGTCCCGCATCGGCGGCATCCATCAGGTATTCGGCAAAGACCACCGGCTCGCTGTAGGTGTAGGCAATCGTGGGGCAGCTATATTGTTTGGCTAATTCGGCGACGCTATGCGGCGGCATGTAGTGCGAGGGAACCTGTTCAGGGCGCGATTGGGAGATGTCCCAGTTCTGGCAGAATTTGCAGTTGACGTTGCAGCCGGCTGTGGCTATCGAGAAGGCCGTCGTCCCCGGCAGATAGTGGAAGAGCGGCTTCTTCTCGATGGGATCGACGTGCGCCGCGCAGACCCGCGAGTGCACCAGCGTATAGTAAACACCGCCACGATTCTCGCGCACCCCGCAGTAGCCGCGCTCCTTGTCTCCCACCGTGCATTCGCGCGGGCACAGCTTGCATTTGATTTTGCGGTTGGGCAGCTTCTGGTAGAACTGTGCCTCGACGATAAAATCCGCATCATCTTCAGTATCGGAGGCAGCGCCGGATGGCATCGCAGCGGCGGGCTCCGCAACGCCGGTTAATCCCAACGCACAGCCCCCGCCCAGCGCCGCGCCCGATGCCAAAGCACACTTCATAAACGAGCGGCGATCCAGCGGGCTTTTAACGGCTTTCTCAACATCAAGTTCGCAGAACATATTGAACCTTTCCGCAACTCTTTCAGCTAAACCTCTGTTTAAGTTGAAATTTTGAAAGGGTTAACAATCGTCGTGCCGTACTCCTTGAAGGATAGGATTTCACTCTGAAATAGTGAAATTTCCGACTGCAAAGGTTGGTTATCATTGCAAAGCCCTTTGAATTTTTCCAACATAGAATAAGCAAGCTTTTGGTTTATCAGAAACTTGCTTTGGCCTTGTGGCGTTACAACGGTAATTCGAACTATCTGGTTAATCTCCGAAGTATCACTGAGATCATGCTTGGCAATATCGCGGTGCACCTCTGCTTCTGAGATCAGAGATTTCATTACAGAAGCGCTAACCACGAATTCAGGTGTGTATTCCCAAGCGATTGTTCTCTTTAAGACGACCCTGCTAAACCACTCGGTTCCCTCTTTTGAATCGCTGATCACGATGGGGCCGATTGGATGGTCTTGCGGTCCAATGTACTCGATTCCAAGAACATTGAGGTTCATAGGCTTATGAGCTTCGGTAACGAGTGTGATTGCCGAAGATAAAAGAATAACGAGAATAACTATGGTTGTTCGTCTCATTGCATCACCAAATGTCCTAAAAGCGGCTGGGCATTAGCCCCTGAGGGGATCTCGCCCGAAAAAATAAACTTGTTCATAGATCCCCTATACCTCGACTATCGAAATCGTTTTAGAATCATTCGCGCCCAGCCGGTGGTCGCCGTCAGCCGCGGTCGCAATGTAACTCGGCTCGCGCTCCTCGGCCTTCAGCGTCTTCAATCCTTTTTCGGCGCGTTTGCGCTCGATCATCTTCCACCCCGTGTGGTCCAGCGCCACCGGATCGGTGGAGACTAACAGGGTGTTCGCATTCCAGCTGTGTTCCGGCTTGAATCCCGGTCCCCCTTCGTACATCGCGGTCGTCGCGTCGCAGATCGTCAGCCGCATCCGGTTCCGTATCTCCGTCAGCATATTCAAGTCGGCGACGTAGGGATTGCAGCCGTTGGGATGGTACTTGTTGGGATTGTGAATCGCGCCGTACATGTTTTTGAGTGCTATGGTGACGCCCGCGCCATCGTGGTCTTTCATCACGGGCAGATTGATGAGCACGTTGGTGCGCCGTGTGAGAATCTTCGACAAGCGACCGCCCACGCTTCCCCACGCCGACAGCTCCTCTTCGTAGCCGACGCGGTCTGTGCCGTAGCATTGCACTCGGTCGCCGCTCGCCACGATATGAAAGCCGGATCGCTCCATCTCGTCGCTGTCGCGGTCCCAAACCACTATATTGCTGGCCTTGACGCCGGCCTCCTGCAGCCGTTCACAGATGGCCGCGACGAGATGAACATTCGTTGAGATTCCCCGGCCTCCCAGCGTATTCACCTTCAGGCTTACCGTATCGCCGGGTTGAACCAGCTTTCTCCACGCATCAACGGGATGGTCGCGATTGAAGAGAGCCTGCATGGCGCGATCCGCGAGCGCCAGCATCCGTTGCGGATCTACCGTAGACCCCGTGCCGCGCAGTTGTTCATCGCGCGCCACAACCACCCTGGACTTCGCGCCCGCCGCGGCAGGTTCCGCCGCGGCCAGCGTCTCCATCGTCCCGCCCACGCACAGCAATGCAGCCCCGGGGAGAGCTTGCTTGAGAAAATCTCTGCGGCTGTTGCTGTGCGAAGTGTTCATTCGCGTTCTCCGCTAAACCTCGGCCCGCTCGGAAAAGGAATACATGAAAGGGGCCAACTTTGACGGCTGCGAGCAATCCGCTCAAAACAGGACATTGTCCTTAAATACTCGGACCGTCGCATGCTCCACTGCCTAAGTTTAGGCTTATCGCAGCTCAATGAATAGTGCAGTGATGGCCACTACCGGGCATTCCCTTTCACCGCAGTTTGCCGCACCGGACCAGCCCGTCCCGGCCTGCAATACCCGGGCGTGCCCTGAAGGCAAATTCCAAGACCACCCTCGCCTCCGAAATAGGCCTTTCACTCATTCAAGTCATTTATTTCCAACAACTTCAGCTTGTCACTTTGTGCGCCTTATCCCGCTTCCAGGATTGTAGACTGGAATTGCGTCCTGTTCTTCAGCCTGAATCGCGCTCCCTGGTCCGGATTCCAGGGACTCTCCAGCCAGTCGGTATCGCGCGCGTCGGGCGGGAGCATAAACTGCGCTAGAGGACACTTCCCGTGACAAAGACAGCTCATGACGCCGCAATCCAGCTTTCCCATCCCACCCTGTTCTCCAAGCACGGCTACAACCTCTTTCTTCTTGTGGTCGCGGGGCTGGGCGGCCTGCTCTATGGAATGGACATCGGCATCATCGGCAGCGCGCTGCCTTATCTGCAAGACACCTCAACGCTGACCGCCGCGGAGCTGTCCATGATTGTGGCGGTGGTGATGCTGGGCGCGGTCTTCTCCACGCTCTTTGCCGGGATGCTGGCCGACTGGATGGGCCGCAAGCCGCTCATGATCCTTAGCGGCCTCACCTTCGTTGTCAGCATTCCCATGATCGCCCTCTCGCACGGCTATGCGCCCTTGTTTTTTGGCCGCCTGCTTGAAGGCGTCAGCGCCGGGCTGATCGGCGTCGTCATTCCCCTCTATCTGGCCGAGTGTCTGGCGGCGCAGGACCGCGGCAAGGGAACCGGAGTTTTTCAGTGGCTGCCTACCGCGTCCATGGTCTTCGCCGCGCTGCTGGGAATCTACTTCAGTTACCATGTTGCCGCCGTGGCCAAAACCGGCGACGCCTCGGCCCTCTTCCTCTACAAGAATCATGCCTGGCGCAATCTTTTCTGGGTAGCGCTGCCTCCCGGCATCCTGTTTCTGCTCGGCTGCCTGGTAGTCACCGAGTCGCCGCGATGGCTCTTCAAGCGCGGCAAAAAGGGGCAGGCGATGTTCGCCCTGTTGCACTCCCGCACGGAGCAGCAAGCCGCCGTCGAATTACACGAGATGGAAGAGTCGGAGCGGAAATCCCAAACGCACACCTCCACCGGCAAGAAAATTCAGGACTCGCTCCTGCGCCGCAAGTACATGGTGCCCTTCCTGCTGGCCTGCATCATTCTCTTCTGCAACACCGCCACGGGCGTCAATGCGCTCATCGGCTATAACACCAGCATCCTGCTGCAAAGCGGCCTCTCCGATCTCTCTGCCCATTGGGGCTATGTCGTTTTCACCTCCATGAACTTTTTGCTCACCATCGTGGGCATGGCGCTGGTGGATCGTAAGGGACGCAAATTCCTGCTCATCCTTGGCACCAGCGGCATCATCGCCTCGCTGGTCATCGTGGGCATTCTATTTCTGCGCACCGAATCGCTCAGCCTCGACGCGCACGCTCAAGTCCAGGCCCTGATTACTCCCAGCCAGGAGCTGACCCTGCGCTTTGATCGTGATGAAGCCGCCCGGTTGCTGGCTGCGCAGGGCGTCGCGGACAAGCGAATCGATGCCGGCCGCGCATCGCTGGCCATCATTTACTCCTACGGCGACTTCACCGCCGCCACCACCTTTGTGCGCTCCGACGACCCCGCCGCCCGGCCCATTGAAATCACCCGCGCGAGCTGCGTGCCCGCCAACAGGGTTCTGGCCTTCTTCAAAAATCCTCTCGGCAACCTGGAGGCTGCGCAAACCGCTCCGCTGAAGATCGAGAAGGCCCTGGTCGGCCAGGTTCCCAGCGCGCACCACGGCTGGCTCGTTGCTTTTGGCCTCTTCCTCTTCATGGGATTCTTCGCCATGGGCCCCGGCGTCTGCGTCTGGCTGGCCCTCTCCGAGCTGATGCCTACCCGCATCCGTTCCAACGGCATGAGCATTGCACTGGTCATCAACCAGTTGGTCTCCACTACTCTCTCCGGCATCTTTCTGCCCTTTGTCAGCAATTACGGTTACTCGTCGATGTTCTTTCTCTTTGCCGGCTTCACGGTCGTGTACTTCATCGTGGCGGCCTTCTTCCTGCCGGAAACCAAGGGCAAGACGCTCGAAGAGATCGAGGCGCATTTTGCAGGAAAAGCGTAGCAGTTTGCATGATTCTTTCGGGTGGCTCTCAACAAAAATGGCCCTTCGCCTTGTGCGCGTCTACCCGGACTGAGTATCGTTGTGTAGCAGCCTGAGCAACTCCCGGGAAGTGACTTATGGACGTCCTGAAAAAGCTTTTCGAGCAGCATTACCGGTTGCCGGCCGAGTTAGTTCAGCCGCTTCAAGGGCAACTCGGCGGCTCGGGACGGTCCATCGTGCGCCTCACCGGCGGAGGAAAAAGCGCCATTGGCATTCTCTACTCCGTGCGCGAAGAGAACGTCGCTTTTCTCGAGTTCTCCCGGCATTTTCGCCGCCGCGGGTTGCCGGTTCCGGAGATTTACGCTGAAGATATGAATCAGGGCGCCTACCTCGAAGAAGACCTGGGCGACACAACGCTCTTCGAATTTCTCGTTGCAAATCGCACCGGCGCGGCCATCGCTCCGCCGGCCATTGAAGCCTACCGCAAAGTAATCGCCGTGTTGCCGCGTTTTCAAGTGGAGGCTGGCCGGGACCTGAATTACAAGGTCTGCTATCCGCGCGACCGCTTCGACCGCCAGTCCATCTCCTGGGACCTGAACTATTTCAAGTATTATTTCCTCCGCCTGGCCGGAATCCCCTTCAACGAACAGGCGCTGGAGAATGATTTCACCCGCCTGGCGAAGTTTCTGCTGGCCGCCAAATCCGATTATTTTCTCTATCGCGATTTTCAGTCGCGCAATGTGATGCTGCCCGGCGGACAGCCGTATTTTCTCGACTACCAGGGCGGCCGCAAAGGCGCTCTGCAATACGACATCGTGTCCCTGCTCTACGATGGCAAAGCCGATCTGCCGCCGGAGCTGCGCCAGGAGTTGCTCGACCACTATCTCGATTGCCTCGGCAATTACATCGACCTCAACCGCGATGCCTTCATGGAGCACTATTACGCGTACGTTTATGTGCGCATTCTGCAGGCCATGGGCACCTATGGCTTCCGCGGGTTCTATGAGCGCAAGACGCATTTTCTGCAGAGCGTGCCCTATGCGCTGAAGAACCTGCGCTGGCTGGCTCATAACGTCAAGCTGCCCATCGCGCTGCCTGCGCTGTTGGAAGCGTTGCAAGGCATGTTGGCCTCGGAGAAATTGCAAGGCCTGGCTTCTTCCGCCGAGGGTTTGAAGGTGCGAATATTTAGCTTTTCATTCCACCGCGAAATGCCCGTCGATGACTCCGGCAACGGCGGCGGATATATATTCGATGCGCGCTGTATACCCAATCCGGGGCGAGAAGAGCAGTTCCGCGCGTTGACCGGCAAGGACGCGGCGGTCATCGACTATCTCAATCAGCAGGACAGCGTGCATCAATATCTGGCCAACGTGCAGTCGCTGGTGGATTCGAGCTTGAGCAGTTATCAGAGTCGCGGTTTCAAAAATCTGATGGTCTCGTTTGGTTGCACCGGCGGCCAGCACCGCTCCGTGTATTTAGCCGAGCAGTTGGCCCGGCATCTGCGCTCGAGCAGCGGAGCGGAAGTGGTTGTCCGGCATATCGAACTGGAGAAGATGGGCCGATGAAAGCCATGATCCTGGCCGCCGGCCTGGGAACGCGTCTGCGGCCGCTCACTGACGACCGCCCCAAGGCGCTGGTCACCATTGCCGGCCGCACGCTGCTTGAGATTACGCTCTCCCGCCTTCGCTCCTTCGGCGTCACTGAGGTTATCGTCAACGCGCATCATCATGCGGAGATGATTGCCGATTATCTCAAAGCCGACGACTTCGGGATGCGGATAGAGGTCTCTCGCGAGCGTGAGTTGCTCGATACCGGCGGCGGCCTCAAGAACGCCGCGCATTTCTTCAGCGACAGCCCGGGAGAGCCGTTCATCCTGCATAACGTCGATGTCCTCAGCACCATCGACCTGGGCCGAATGGTCCGATTTCACTCTGAGCAGCGCGCTCTCGCCACGTTGGCCGTTCAGGAGCGGGAGACATCGCGGCAATTACTCTTCGACGAGGAGGACCGGCTTTGCGGCCGTTGCATAGTGCGCGCGGCGGGAGCAGAATTCCCTGAGATTGAATGGGCGCAGCCCGCCCCGCATGTGTATGCGCTGGCCTTTGCCGGCATTCACGTCCTCTCTCCTCTGATCTTCGAGAAGATGGAAGAGCAGGGCGCGTTCTCCATCATCGACGCCTATCTGAATCTGGCCTCTCAGGGAGAAAAGATCGTCGCCTTTTGGGCCGATGAATACTATTGGCGCGATCTCGGCCGCCCGGATGACCTCCTCCAGGCCGCCCAGGACATGAGCAGCGGAAAGTACTCCGAAATCTGACACAGCTTGCGTTTGCGGCGGATTGAACAGCTATGCAGTGATTGCGGTGTCGAACTCTGCGTAATTGTCGAGGTGATCTTTGATGATCAGGTAGCACTCGCAAGAGGTCTTCGTGAGCCCAGGAATGTCGAGGATGCGGATTTCTCCGCGGGCATATTCGATAAGTCCTTTTCGCTTGAGAATCCCTGCTGTCGTAGAAATAGTGGGACGTCGGCCTCCAAGCATGTCGGCTAGAAACTCATGCGAAATCTTGAACGTGTCCGTGTTCGCGCGGTCCGCACAGAGCAGCAGCCAGCGGGCGAGTCTCTGTTCGAAATTGTGTTTCGCATTGCATCCGGCGGACTGCATGGCCTGAACAAGTTGTGCCTGGACATAGCGCAGAGCCAGAAACTGAAAGTAGCCGCCAAGACGGAACTCTCTTCTCGCGTCCTCCACGCGGCAGCTATAGCCATGGCCGGCAATCTGGGTGTAGACGCGATTCAGGCTCTTTTTTGTTCCCATCAGAGCTGAGACGCCGATAACCGACTCATAACCGAACATCCCCACCTCGACCTGAGACTCATCCTTGAAGGTTGTCGTCATCGACGCCATCCCTTCTTCGAGAAAATAAAGATTATCAATCGGGTCGCCAGGGTTTTCGATTTCGTGATTCAGCTCGAATTTGACCGGCTGCAAACGAAGGCGCTCAATGATGTCCCCGTCCAGAGCCTTCAAAAGAGTGTTCTTAAAACCGTTCGTGCGCAAAATATCCTCACCTTCAGACAAAACCCTATCATAGTTAGTATGCGCAATGCTTACTATGTGTCTGACAAAGTTCGGGTTATGTCAGATACCGTACAAAGATTTTTCGGGCTATGTCAGATACCGTACAAAGTCTTTCTGTCTATGTAAGATACGGTACAGCGTCCGCAAGTTTAAGCGAGTACAATTTATATGGGCTATTTAGCTTTACATTCGAGGTGAAAAGCATGACCTTTGACCTCGCCGCCTTCCTGGCAACAGCAGGAGTGGGACGCAGACTCGTCCGATTGAAGCCCAAGCAGGTCTTCTTTGCGCAGGGAAGTCCGGCTGACGCCATCTTCTATCTTCAGACGGGCCGCGCAAAAATCACCGTCGTTTCGCATGAGGGGAAAGAGGCCACCATCGCGCTTATCCCCGCCGGGGAATTCGTTGGAGATGAGTCGCTGGCCAGCTTGGGTGCGCTGCACCTGGCCACTGCCAGCGCCCTTACCCCCTGTACTGCGCTGGAGATAGCGCGGGAAGAGATGATCCGCGTAATGCACGATGAGAATTCCTTCTCCGAAATGTACTTGAAATTCCTGCTGGCCAAGAGTATGCGAGCCCAGGCCGATCTTGTCGATCAGCTTTTCAACTCCAGCGAAAGGCGTTTGGCGAGGATTCTCCTCATCCTGGCCGAATTCAGTGAGCCGGATAAACCGGAACATCTGGTTCCTCCCATTACCCAGGAAACTCTGGCGGAGATGGTCGGCACCACCCGCTCCCGCGTCAGCTTCTTCATGAATCGCTTTCGCAGGCTCGGCCTCATCGAATACAACGGCCGCATCCGCGTCCACAAGGCGCTGCTCAACGTGGTTCTGCACGATCGATTCACCGAGCGTAACCCCGAGAGACCTCCGGGGTCGGCCACTCCGCGTGTTCGATCAAAGCCGGCCGCGCGCGGCTAGAGCGGTTCCGGGAGTTTGCAGATAAATACTTTTCGCGGGCGCATACTGGCAGAATGAATAAAAGTAGTCCAAATCCCTCTTCGATCTGTCAGGGATATGCCCGATCTGCACCCCGGGGTCCCCCCCTATTTCCTGTGTAACTGTGAAACTGTGAACTTCCGCTCATCACGCCCGGGCGTACGATTCTCCGATATTTCGCTTTTGCCGGTGAGCCTTTGCGCCCTGCTCTACCGCACGCTCACCACGGTGGTCAGCTGAATGCCGGCGGACGAACTGCCGACCATCACGCTCACTGGCTCGGCCTCAACCCGGAATCCCGGAAGTTTCTCGTCCCACCAGGCAAGCGTGGAAGCCTTGAGCGGAATCTGCACGGTCTTGGTTTCGCCGGCCTTGATGCTCACGCGCTGGAAGCCTTTCAGCTCTTTGCCCGGGCGCTCCACTTTGGAGTGCGGGTGGCTGACGTAGAGCTGCACAACCTCGTCGCCCGCCCGGCTGCCGGTATTGGTGACGTCGACGCTGACGGTGATCGCGCCATCCCTGGCCAGTTGCGCGGAGCTGGTGCGGAGATTGGAGTATTTGAAGGTTGTGTAGCTCAGCCCATAGCCGAAGGGATAGAGCGGCTCTCCTTTGAAGTACATGTAGGTGCGGCCGTGGCGGATGTTGTAATCCATCATCGGCGGCAACTGATCCATGGAGCTGGGCCAGGTTTCCACCAGCCTCCCGCCGGGATTGTAATCCCCGAAGAGAACCTGCGCCAGCGCCGTTCCCTCATCCTGCGACGAGTGCGCCATGTGCAAAATCGCCGGCACGTGAGCCTGGCTCCAATTGATCGCATAAGGGAAGCTGGAAACCAGAATGATAATCGTCTTCGGGTTGACGGCGTAGACCTGCTTCACCAGCTGCTCCTGCTCCAGCGTCATGCTTTCGCGATCGCGGCCTTCGCGACCGTCGCTGGGCACCGTGCAGGCCAGCGTGCCGCCTCCGTCGATGGTGCTGTGCCAGTCATGTCCCATATCCGGACCGCACGTCGGATCGTTGCCCACCACCACCACCGCCACATCGGAGTTCATTGCCGCATTCACGGCCGCGTTGCCCAGTTCGCTTTCAGCGTAATTCACCTTCACGCCCGGTCCCACGGCATCCTTGATTCCCTTGAGCGGCGTCACCGTATACGGAGGCGTGCCGCCATACCAGTCCCAGTGAACCGAGTCAGCCAGCGGTCCGATTACGGCGATGGATTTGAGGCTATCCTTTTTGAGCGGCAGAATACCGTCCTGATTTTTGAGCAGCACCACCGATTCCAGCGCCATCTGCCGCGAGACGGCGTGATCCCGTTCCGTGTTCCAGGGCTCGGGCGCGTCTTTGATCTTTGCGTAAGGAACCATCTCCGGCGGGTCCAGCAATCCCAGGCGGATCGCAATCCGGAACTTGGGTCGGAGCAGCGCATCGATATCCGCCTCCGTAATCTCGCCATTCTTCAACGCTGCCTTGGTTTCGTCTTCGTACCTGTCAAGGAACTGATTAACGCCGGCCTTGAGGCACGCCACTACCGCTGCCTTTTGATCTGGGTAGAGATGGCGTGGATCCACCAGCAGATGCACCGCTCCGCCATCGCTCGAAAGCACCTCCACGCCCCATTTATCGCGCAATATGCTCTTCAGAATCGGGTTCACGGCCATCGTGGTTCCGTTCCATGCGTTGTACGAAGCCATCACCGCCTTCGCGCCGCCCTCCTCGAAGCCCATGCGGAAGGGGACCGAATAGTACTCCCAGAACAAACGCTGGTCGAAATCGGAGGAAGACCTCTCGCGCAGGTTCTCGTTGCTGTTGGCCAGGAAATGCTTTAGCAGAGCGGCCGCCTGCCAGTACTTTGGATCGTCCCCTTGCAGGCCTTTGATGAAAGCCACGGCCATGGTGCCGTTGAAGAATGGATCTTCTCCGTAGACCTCTTCGCTGCGTCCCCAGCGCGGATCGCGCGCCAAATCGGACTGCGGTCCCCATTGCACCAGAATCTGGCGGTCATATTTAGCGGTCTGTGTGATGAAGCGCGCCTCGTAGCCCTCCACGCCCGCCGCCTGGCGAACCAGCTCCGGATCCCACGACTCGCCCATGCCCTTTGCCTGCGGAAACTGCGTCGTCGTAATCGGCAGCCGCTTGCCTCTCGTCTCGCGCTGCACCACTCCATGGATGCCTTCCGAGTTGCCCATGTTGGCCACGCCCAGCCGAGGCACGCTGGTCCGGGTGCCCAGACAGCCTACCTTCTCCTCCACCGTCATCAGGGAGAGCAGGTTGTCGATCCGCTTCTCCATCGGCAGCGCCGGATCGTTGAACGGATAACTCGCTTGCTGAGCAAGAGCCGGGACAAGCACGAAAACCAGAAGACTGAGCAGGGAGGCAAAATACTTTTTCATCATGGCGGTTACCATACAGCTTTCTCCATCAAGCGCTCAGCGCGGCAGTTTCACGCGCCGGGCATTGGTGGTTTGCAATCGCAAAAAGGCTATCACATCTGCCATATCTGCGTAAGGACGGGATGTTCAACACGGAGGCCGGCGCCATGAAAAGTAGGCGCCTTTGTACCTTGCTCTACTTCTCCACAACTGCCTTGGAGAGATTCCTTGGCCGGTCCACGTCCACGCCGCGCTCGACGGCCATGAAGTAGGCAAACAGTTGCAGCGGCACCACCTCGGCAATGGGCAATAAATACTCAGTCGTCGCCCGTACCTCGACGCAATCCGTCGCCAGCTCCGCCACTTCGCGGTCGCCGGCGTTGGCCAGGGCAATCACCCTTGCGCCTTGCGTCTTCATCTCGCGCAGCAGTTGCACCGTTTTTTCGTAGCGCACCACCGACGCTTCCAGCGCGCAGTCCACAGTGGCCAGTACCACCAGCGGCACGCTTTCGCTTACCAGCGCATTCGGTCCATGCTTCAGCTCGCCAGCCGGGTAGCCTTCGGCGTGAACATACGAGGCCTCCTTCAGCTTCAAGGCTCCCTCGCGCGCAATAGCGTAGTGAATCCCGCGCCCCAGAAATAGAAACGTGTTTGCGGAGTTGTACTTGTGCGCCAGAGCCGCCATCTTGTCGCGCCATCCATCGAGCTGCGCTTCAATGGCGTCCGGCAGCTCCTGCAGCCGCGCAATGTTTGCCGCCAGCGTCGCGGCATCCATCCGGCCAAGCCGCCGCGCCTCATAGAGTGCCAGCAGAAACAGCACGGCCAACTGGCAGGTAAAGCTCTTGGTGGCAGGAATCGCCTTTTCCACTCCCGCGGCCAGCGGCATGGAGACGCCCGCCTTCTGCGCCATGGTGGACGAATCCGCGTTGGTGATGGCCAGCGTCTTTTCGCCGCGCTGGCTCACCTCGCGCAGCGCCGCCAGCGTGTCAGAGGTCTCGCCGGATTGCGAGATGACGATGACCGACGGAAAACGCTGATCGCTTCCGCCCCGGCAACTATATTCGCTGGCGTACTCCACATCCACGGCCAGCCCGCACAAGTCCTCGAGCAGAATCTCGGCGGCCAGGCCCGAGTGTCGGCTTGACCCGGAGGCGGTAATCAGCACCTCGCCCGCCGGATTTGCCCACCCCGCCAGCCGCTCCGCCACCTCCCCGCGCAACTGGTTGCCGTTCAGATACAAGTCCAAAGTGCGGCGCAGGGCAGTCGGCTGTTCATAGATCTCGCGCAACATTTCGTGTGCAAAACTCTTGGAAACGCTCAATTTGGCACAGATCCCTTCAGCCGCGATTTGACCCTAGAATCGATCATATACCTGGAAGTTGGTCAAATTCTTGACTAAATCCCCAAAATTTTCCGCAGATCGCTCAAAAAACCGCGTTCAGGCCTTTCTTCTCTACTCTCCGAAAGTATAAAATCGGTGCGAGATGGCCGATGCCCTCAATCGCCGCTGTGAACAGATCATCAAGTTCCTCCTCCGCAACGGCTCTGCCACGGTGGAAGAGATTCTTGCCGAAGCCGGCTCCTCGGCTCCCAGCATCCGGCGCGACCTGGCTAAGCTTGAAAGCCGCGGACTCATTCGCCGCACCCACGGCGGCGCCACTCTGGTTGAGCCTCTGCTCTACGAGCCCTTCCGCTACGACAGCTCCTTCCTGGCCCGCGAGCAGCGCTTCGCCGAAGAAAAGCGCCGCATTGGCCTCGCCGCCGCCGAGCTCATCCAGCCCAACGAAACCGTGGGCCTCACCGCCGGCACAACCACTACCCATATCGGCCGCAGCCTGCGCCACCGCGAGAAGATTCAGGTGGTCACCAACGCCATCAACATCGGCATGGAACTCTGCAACCAGCCCGGCATCCGCACCTATCTCACCGGCGGCGTAGTCCCCTGGGCGTGGTCGTTTTCGCTCACCGGCAACGCCGCGCTCACATTTCTCGACAACGTCATCATGGACAAGGTATTTATCAGCGTCACCGGCCTCGATGCCGAGCGCGGAGCCACCACGCTGGAGACCGACGAGGCGCTGGTCTACCAAAAGATGCTCAAGCAATCCAAGCAGGTAATCGTGGTAACCGATGCCAGCAAGCTGGGCAAAGTGAGCCCCGCCTTCATCTGCCAGGTCAGCGAGATGAACATCCTCATTACCGATACCGGCGCTCCATCCGAAGCGCTGGCTCCCTTCGAGCGCCAGGGCATCCGCATCATCCGCGCCTGAGCCTCAATCCACACTTGTCATCCTGAGCCGGGTGCCCCACCCTCGCCGCGTTTTGGCATTTCCGGCTATGTAGGAATCCTCGAATCCTATGGCGCGTAAGCGCCGTCCGCCTGGACAGCTAGTCCTTGCACTCCCCATCCCCGGGTGGCAGAATGGTTCCACCTCGCAATCTTCTTATTCAGAGTCGCGAACCAATGAAGACCTGTCCGCTGTGCGAAAAAATCTATCCGAGCCAGCACACTACCTGCCCCGCTGATGGCGCCTTGCTCATTGATTCGCGGGAGTTGGAGCCGGGCACGCTCATACGCGGCAAGTACCGCATCGTGCGCCAGCTTGGACGCGGCGGCATGGGCACGGTTTATCTGGCCGAGCACATTCTCCTTGGCCGCCAGCGGGCGC